>Ga0209482_1000488_pt1 | contig 33596 bp, 44 predicted proteins | sample CoawatmetaG10DNA_FD_187512 | JGI IMG/M metagenome (GOLD analysis project Ga0209482, IMG submission 187512) | Marine microbial communities from the West Antarctic Peninsula - Coastal water metaG104-DNA (SPAdes) (version 2) | ecosystem: Environmental > Aquatic > Marine > Coastal ...
AAAGTACTTTTTTGAAAATATGTCTACAGTAGATTCCGCCCTTAAAACGGAACAAATTATAGCTTTTTCCATTATGTCCTAATCTTTGATTTACGCCCTGTTCTGTGGCTCTATCAATGTCCTCAATAGTCCAGACAACATTTCTGTTTGTCATTCCCATCATGTTTTTGCAAAAATCTCTGGATTCGTTTCCTTCTTCCATTGGCTTTCTTGATCCAACAGCGTATTTATATCTAATTTTATATAAACCATTTGGAGAATCTAAAACGCTAAAAACATTTCCTTTTTTCTTTGAGCTTACAACGTCAGCAAATTTCTTAATCTTCGATAACAGCCCTTTTTTTTCTGTTATAAGGTAATTAGCCCAGTCCTCGTTTTCATCGTCTGAATCCTCGTCTATTTCATCAACAAAGACATATTCTTCGCTCATTACTTCGCCTGACTCAGCTAAAGAACCTAAAACAGATTTTTCTTCTTCTTCTGTTAGTGAATTATCTTCATTATTTTTATTAGTCATTTTAGCAAATAGAACATCAGCACTAGAATTAAAAAAACCCCTTGCTACTGATTCGGGTAATTGTAAAAATTGTATTAAAAACACTATTGCCTGAGCCTCTGATAAAACACCTTCTTTAACTTTTGCCACAATATCAATTGCGCTAGAGATTTGCGCGCCATTGTAAGAGGCATCTACTTTGTCAATTTCAATTTCTTCTGTTGGCATTTTATCTGAATCTATAATTGAACCTTTTTCTTGATCTTCTACTGAAATACCAGTTTCTTCTTCAATTATTTCTTTATCTAAGCTCTTATCTATTTCAATAAATTCAAGTGGTTCAATAGTTTTAAAATACAGGCTTAAATTAATATCTGCTTTTGAAAATATATCTTCTAAAGATTCAGTTATTAATAATTGATAAGGCTTAATTACTATGTTGTTAAATAGGTTAGAAGCGTTTACAATTTCTAGTGCATTACTAGAAAAGCCATTTGCAGAACTTAAGCCAAGCAATAAAGGAGATGTTACTCGGTGTGTTAACATTATCATTTTCTTACATTCCTCACTTAAAAAACTGTAATGTTCTGGCGCATCTGTTAAACTTACATCGTCAATAGTTGCTTTTCCTTCTGCATTATTATTAAAACTAACAATGACTTTTTCACCATTTGATCCAGTTAATTTATCTAAAACTTTGGTCTTGATTTCCTGTTGTTTTTCAATATCTGGGATTCCTGAATTGAAATTCAAAATTTTAGTGCCTGAAAAACCATTTTTACAATCGTTTATTAAGTAATCTCCAATTTCTTTTTCTAGGGTTGCATAGCTTAACTGATAATCAATTGGACTGACATAAAAATAACCTGGTACATATCTTCTAATTATGTATAATTCGTTTTCTTCACCAGAACCAAATACTGCAATTCTTTTTAATTTAGAACTTTTCCTTACTTTGCTCCAGTCAGCAGCATAATAATAAGCCTCAATATCTCCTTCTTCATTGCATACTTCAGGTCTTAGTGTTTCCCTTGGAAAATGACTGATTTTAGCCATCTTTCCCTTACTATAACTAATTTGTAAAACACCTTCACCTAATAATTTAAGGTCTTGACATACGTTCTTTAAATCTTTTGAAGATAACAAAGACTTCATTTTAGCATATTGATCTGGCTTTTTATTAGAATCTGTTGCATCTAAGCCTTTTCCGAATATCTGGTCAACTATTCCGTTAATTACAGCACTATTAGTGGTTGAATCCATGTAAGCGTCTATAACCGCCTTATAATACATGTTGTCAGCACCTATACCAACCCAGTCACGATTAACAACCTCAGTTACTTCTGGCCTTTGATATTCGTTTAATTCTACTAAGTGAACGTTACTCTCCATAATATACATATTCATCATTCCCAGTTGAAGCTTCTACATATACATTTTTAGATATACTAAAAGTGGAAATAGTTTGATTTGTGCAAAATATTTTATCTCTAAATTCTAATGTGCCATCTGTTAAGTTGTTAATTTCTAAAGTGTAAAAATTAGCTTCTAAAAGAGGTTCTGACAAATCATAACTATAATAATATTTTAAGTCTGTAAATGTGGCTGTGGAATCTGTGTAAATCAATTTATTTTGTTGTTCTGATGTTATTTTTAATTCATATGTTTTACTACCTAAAAAATTAACTCTAGGTATTGTGTAAAATTTTCTGCTTCCTGTTGTTGTTACTATTTGCATTTAATATTTTTAAAAAAAAAGGCGGTTAAAAATTAATCTACCGCCCTTCTTCATTCCCCTGTCCAATGCGTAAGCAAAGAACCCACTAAATTTTTTTTAACTATTTGTACCCACTACAACAGTTGTTAGTTCTGAAACAGCAGCTAAACCAGCAAAAGGGTTATCTTCAGTTGCTCCAGAAATAAAATTCGGCAAAAGTGGCTCGCTTGCTGACATGCCAAGCGTATAACCCGCCATATCACCAAATGCAGCTCCAGTCACAGCAGTACCAGAACTAACTGAACATCCATGGCTTTTTCCAACCAAAAAGAAGTTATTATTCATGTCCTGTACTATAATTCTAGGACGCCCAAAACTTAATAATTTTATTTGTAAATTATCTTCTTTAGTTAATTTATGTAATACTAGATTTAAAGTAGATTCGAAAAAAGTAGTTCCATTATCTGGACTTGATACTATATTAGTTTCTAAAGAATTTGCTCCTTTTAATTCGTATTTATAAAGGCTAACAGCAGCACCAGAAGCAGCAGCGTCAGTTACTTCGTCAGCAGTTAAGGTAAATGATTTTAAATCATCAAAATCACAGAAATAAACATTTTGGATTGATCCTAAATTGTCTTTACATGGGACTTTTCGGCCTTGAGAGAGATCGCAACTCATTTTTTTTAGTTTTAAAAAGGGGAGTATTACAACCCCCCATTATTATTAATTAATTAACTGTAGTATGTTACTTCTTCTAGCAATCCAACTTGAACGCCAGCTTTCCATCTTGCAACAAATCTCACATTTTGATCTCCAAGAGTTTCACTTGTATCGATTAATCTTATTTCTGATAAATCTTCTAGTATTCCACAACCATAATAAAGGTTAGATATAGTAGTTGCTACCATGTCATTTGCTGGAAGCCCTGGAGCTAAAAACACTTGAACACCATCATAAGTAAGTCCTGATTTTCCATCCCACCATTGAGTCATTTTATTATCAGTACCAGTATTAGTTATTGAAAAACCGCCAAGCGCTCTGATGTAAGCTTGAAAAATTGAAGAACTTACATAAATTCTTAAATCATCTTGTCCTAACAATGCTGGACTGTTTAAAGTAACATTATCTAAAACTTTTGCCATTTCTCCGATTACGTTTGCAGCATCAACAGTAGTTCCAGTTACAACAGCGCCGCCAGCTAAAGAAGCAGCATTTGCAGCTAAAATAACTGTGATTCCGTCAAATTCTCCAGTTGTGGCCGTCGCTCCTTGCCAAATCGTGTTCTCCATTTGAGCAGCAATCTTAGCTATATAATATTGAACTATAAAATCAGAAAATGTAGCTGGTAATGCAGCATCATTAACAGAAGCTTGCATTTGTGCAGCTTGCCAAGTTTGTGAAAAGTTTTTTACGCATTCCGTTCTATTTACTTGGAATTCTTCTACTTCTAATATTCTTTCAGTAAGCGTTAAATCTCCGCTAGTTACATAATTACAATCAGCATTAGTAATAAGACTACCGCCTAAATTTGCTTTTTGTATTACTTCTTTATAAGCTACGTTTGGGAATATTGTCATTCCTCCGTTTTCAAGTGTTTTGCCACTTAAAAGCATAGCTCTTACATATTTGTCCTTAAACTCACCCGCATAAGTTGTTGTTAAATCAAAATTTGGCATAATTTTTTATTTTTTGTTTTTTAATTGTTTAGTTTGTTGTAAATCCTATTTTGTAAAGTGTCTGAATAGGTTCTAATCCCATCCATGTTTTTTAGGCTGTTTTTAGTTTCGGGGTTGTGTTTAATTGGAGTAGCAGAAAGCTTCTCTTTATTGTCTTTAGAATCTTCTTTGATTTCTTTCTTAGAATCTTCTTTAATATCTTCTGTGAATTCTTCTTTTACTGTGCGCGATTTTAACGATCCGTTATCCGTAACCGTCATATCAACATCAGTTTTGTTTTCTTTGTCTGCTTTTAGGCTTGCGACCGCTATTTCGAGATTTTCGATTCGCTTTTGCATACCAGCCCAGTCTTGAACATCAGCTTCTTCAGCTAATTCTTCTACTACTGCAACAGGTTCATCTTCGACTACGACTTCGTCTTTAGCTTCAACGATTTCTTTGATTTCGCCTTCAACTTCAACGTTTAAAATTCTTCCGTCCTCTAATTTGTATTCTCCGACAGGTAAAGCGATTTGAACATCGTCCTCACCTTTAATAAATATAGCTTGTCCAGCTTCGAAAATTTCAGATACTAAAACAGTTCCGTTATCAAGAACCATTTCCTCTAGTTTTATAGGTGTTTCTGCAAGTTCAACTCCTATAATACCTTTGATTTTTTTTAACATTTCATTAGCCTTCATATAATAAAGACTATGAAACATTAAAAAAGGGTCGTTTTTATCCCTTGCCTATTCCTTGCGCTCTTAGAGTGCCATCACAGCACTTAACGTTGTACGTATTGTCTTTGCACAGACAACCTCGTCTGCTATTTCTAGGGCTTGAACTACTAGGAGTTTCGCCAACTCCGTATGATTTGTTATTTTTCATTATAATCATCTTTTATATGCTTTTCACATGGCATGAACCAATCTTTCCCTTCAAAATTATGAGTGTGAAAACTTATACAACCGATATTTTTAGCCATTTCTTCGGCTTTTTCTTGTGTTGAATATCCTAATCTGTCATCTATTATAGCAAAATCATCATTTACTACAGTTGACATTAGTTTAACATCTCTAAAAAGGTTCTTTATTTCTTCAATCTTAGCTTCTGATTCATCTACTACACTCATTTTTTCTTTAATCTCTCCCTTTGAGGCGAAAAAACCTTCAATACTGAACCCCTTTACTTTCTTGCTCAAAACATATTCATCCCAAACCTTGTCATTATTAACTTTCATGGTTACCATCCAAGTACCTTTTGGGACGTCTAACCCATAAGCTTTTGATTTATCCATGTTTTTATCTTCTACTAGCCATGATTCAACAATTGTCATTCCCTCAATCTCCATTTTATGCTCTAACGTTGCATTATTTTGATTGCCATTCATAAAGAATAATTGACTAGCTTTTTTTACTGTTTCTTTTGAGAAATAAACATAATATTCTTTGTCTTTGTCTTTTCTATAAATCGGCTTGTCTGGAATTAATGCTGCACCCATTAATAGTTTTTGTTCTTTGTCAACTTGCGCTAATTGTATTTCTTGTTTTGCCATTGAGATAAAATCGCTATCAATTGCACCCTCAGAAACTATTGAGATTGCTTCTATTCCAGCGTTTTCGCTTTCTTCATCTAATAATAATTCTATTATTTCCATTTGTTTTTTTTTTGTTTTTATTTTTAAAATGTTGCCTGATTAATTGTATTGTTTTGTAATTGTTGAGCGTTTGTAACTGCGCCAGCCACTACAAATGCTTGTATTGGGGGTTGAGAGCCTAAAGCTCCCGCCACTTGATTTATGGGGCTAGTACCAACAACATTAAAACTAGGGGGCTGACTTGGTGAAGTTCCTCCTCCAGATGATGTTGGAGCTGGCGATGGTGAAGTGCTTCCTCCTCCTTTAAATTGTGTTGTAGCTATTGTCGCTATTTGAGCAGCTCCAGCTAAACCGATTGCAATACTTTTAGCAAACGCCACTCCACTAGCAACGTCAATAGGGTTAACATATGCGTTCATTATACCCTGAGATGTGGCAATTATTGCCTGAGCTATTCCTAAACCTTTACTAACGTTAAACATTTTCTTTGCCCTTTCTTCATCTTCGCCAGCAAAGGCGTTAGCAATTTGGCCAATAGAGTTAAGCGCTGAACTTGTAGCGTTTAATATTTGGTTTTGATTATTTATTTTTGTTTGTGCTAATTTGTCTGATTCGTCAGAAAGTTTTTTGTTTGCTGCTGTTGTTACTGCTAATCTTTCTTGATTATACTTGTCCTCAATAGCAATTGAATCAATTTGTTGTTGTTCTTGTAGTGCTTTTTCTAATTCAGCATTACCCATAGCTAACTCAAATTTAGCGTCATATTGTTGAGTTAATTTAAAAAGCTCTTGCTCTTCTGCTGTGTTTTGAAGCTCTTGCAATAAATTGTATTGTTTATCTTGCCTTTCTGCCTCTTTAATATCTGCAGCATTTTGTGAAGCTTCAATTGCTGCAATTCTTTTAGCTTCTGCAATTATTGCTTCATCTGCTATTTTTTTATTTGCATCATTAATTGCTGCAATTCTTTTGTTTTCTGCAATTATTGCTTGATCTGCAATCTTTTTATTTGCATCAATAACAGCTTGAGCCTCTGCTTTTCTTTGTTTTGCAGCGGATTTTTCTTCATTCCTAAAAGTTGTCAAAGAAGTTTGAAGCCTTTTTTGCATCCTTAGTTTTGATGTTTCTAGCTCTATTAACTGTGCCTCTAATTGTGCTTCTTCGTTTTTATCATCTTTAGTTGATTTGCTTAATTTGTTTTCAGCTCTTTTAGCCTCAAATCTTAATCTTGCTGACTCAATTTCTTTGTTAGTGATTTCTTCTTCAATTGCAGAAGCTTCCTCTAAAAATTTAATTCGTTCTTGTACTGAGAATTTTTCTCTTTGTTCTGCTTTAAATCTTAAATCAGCATTTGATCTATTTGCCTTTGCTCTAGCTACTGTGTTTTTTCTATCAATTAAATCTGCTTTGGCTCTATCATCTGCAATCTTTGCAGCAATTTTACCTTCTTCTTCAAGTTCTTTTACAAATTCTTTTGTTTTATTAATTGCTTCTTGTGTTTTTTCAACTACATTTTCAACTCCTAAAGCTACTTTTCCAACTGCATTTGTTGCTACTTTTCCAGCTTCTTTAAATTTAAGTTGAAACAATAATTTTATTGCTTTGCCAAGTTGTGGTAATAATTCAATTAACCCTTCAAATCTGTTAGTAATATTTTCTTTTATTAAAAGTGAAAAATCTTCAATAGCTTTCTTTGGGTCTTCAAAAGCAGAAATTAAAGATTTACCAAGACTTGATAAAACATCTAATAAGTTGCCAGTAATAGAGCCTAAAACACCCATTATTTTATTGAACTTGTTTTGTCCTTCTTCACTTTGTGTGAAGGCAGCACCAATAGCAACAATTGCAAGTACTAAAGCACCAATACCAGTAGCAATAATTGCCATTCGCATTGACTTAAAACCTTTTATAACTCCACCAATTGCAGAAGTTGCCCCTTTAAATCCGCTAATCATGCCGCCTGTTGCTTTATCGCCAGCGTTTTCGATTCCTGATAAATCCCCCTCAGTTTTTTCTAAATCCTTATTAAGATTTTTAACGTTTTTTTCTGCGCTTTCAGTCTTAACTATAAGATTTAATATCTTAGTAATCATTCTTTTTCATTTTTAATTGTTGTAAACCCTCTTTAATTGTCATTGGAATTTTATTAATACCTAAAGCAATATTTATATTTTTACTGTATAGCTTATTTTCTTTGCAAAATTCTAAGGCTTGAAATATTATCTTCATTAGCTTGGTTCGTTTAATAGTTCAAATGATGTTTCTCCACTTTGCAGCTTGGTTGTCATTTTATTGATTGTATAAGCTCTTGTACCTATTATTACTAAATCATCTAAGGTTAGCGTTAAAAGTACCTTCAAAGGCAGTACAGCATCAAACTTAAATAGTCGTGTCCTGGTGTTAAATACTCTTGTTATATAATTTTCGTAATAAGTTTGAAAAAGACTGTTATTATTACCGCTATAATCTGTTAATGTATAGGTGTTTATTTCACTACCAAAGTTTAAATTGTGTGTTGGTGGAGTGCTTGAATCACCAACTTCATTGCATACACTAGGTATAAAATAAGTGTCTAAACTAGATCTTGTTCCAGCAGTAGGCGCAAGACCACCGCCCTCAGGTCTTGAAGTGCCAGAAACGTAATTAATAAATTCATCAGCGTCAACAATTCTTATTCCATAAAAAATTAAAGGCGCACCAATTGCAGGTTCTAAATCTTCATTTATTGATGTGCCTACTTGAGCTTGTGTTAATGAATTTCCAAGACCAATATTTTTTAACCTTTCAAAAAGCATTTGAGAAAATGGAAGTTTTATTTGATAAATATTTTTTTTACTTACATCAAGTCTATAATTTAATTCTCCGTATTTTTGATTATTTATTTGCTGAAATGCTTGCGCTAAAATTGTTTTTGGGTCTGAATATTCAAAATCAACTTCACTAAATGGAAGTGAATTTCCTACAGAATGTGTATCTGTTTTAATATATTCAGTTATATCTTGAGTTTCGCCACCAGCATAAAAGCTGTCTAATGTTTGAACTACTATTTCTTTTTGTAAATTTAAAAAAACAGTTAAATTAAATTGCTTAAATAAACCATTTAGAAAATCTTTTACTTTTAATTTTGGCATTTGGTCATTTACAACAATATCACCAGAAGTTGGTGTTTGTGTTGCAGTTGTTGGAGCAAATGTTGCTGTTAAATCTATTGTGATTGAGTTCCAATTAAGGGAAATAAATTCTGCATAACGAACATACCTATCAATTTTAATAGAGTAATTAAATTCAATTACTTCATTTGCATTTAATGTTGTGATTATTTTTGCGGGGTGTGTATTAACATCGCTTAATATCATAGCACCATTAGAACCATCTTTATTTATTTTAAGTATAACTGTTTGTATTCCACTTATTTGGCTAACTGCTTTTAAAACTTGACCTGTATTGGCATTTACAATATTTGCATCATACAAAACGTTAGTAAATGAAGCCAAAGGAGTTATTGTTACAGTAATAGTGGTATCATCTACATAAGATGGGCTAAATGGTGTATCTGGAAATTTATCCCAATAAAAAACACCTTGATTTATATCATAATATCCGTACGCATTACCGCTGTTTTCTAGTTGTGCATCTCCTGACGTTCTTGAATAAGAATTGTAACTATTCCAGTAACCATTTAAAGGGATTTTACCTTTCTCCCTATGTAGCCACAAATACAAATTATTTAATGCGCTTGAATCAAAAAATTCGCCTGTTTTAAATTTTATTCCGTATTGTTCTTCAATTGCTTTTAATATAATTCTTATTGTAATTGCTGGTTTTAAATCTTCTTTTAATACCCCTCTTTTAGTGGCGTTTGCTCCACTTGCGTTAATATTGTAAGGGTTTGAAAAATCTGCATTAAAAGTGTAACTATATGATCCAGTATGCGTGATTAATGGATAAATAATTGCATCGTTATAAGTAACACCATCTACAGTAAAATTTAAACCATTTTTTAAACCCTCCTTAACTTTGTCAAAGCCAGCTAGTGTCTGTTCTTGAAAATCAAAATTATTTAACCAGGACAAATTACTTAATTGATCTTCATTAATAGCGTTTTTAAAATCTACAGTTTCACCAAAAAAAGTAACCTTATACATTGATGGTTTTTGATCTTTCATAACAACCTCATTAAGTTGTATTTTACCAGTTTTAAACTCAAAATGATTTAGTTCTATTCTTGCGCTAGAAAAAACTTGGCTATTAAAATTGTTTACATCTGGATTGAACCAATATTTAAAAATCTTGTTATTTGTTTTTGATGCTGGCAAATTAAAAGTTTTACTATAATCAGTAAACAGCTTTTCAATGTCTTGGACATCTTGTATTACTTGAGTTAATGTAATTAGTTCTTCTTCCATTAAATCAACTCTTACAAAATCTGACGGGGTGGTAGTTCCAACTACTTCAGGTGCTATGTATAAAATGACTTGTTGCATTTATCTAATATTATTTATTAGACTAAATGACTTTTCAAAATTCATTGTGTAATTAATTAAACCATCATTAAGACCTGTTTTTTTATTAAATGAACTTTCTTTTAAATTAACTGGATAAACTACGTTGTTAGTATCTGTTAGCCAAACATATTCACTTACCATTAATTCCTCAAAATAAGAGTTGTTTAATTCTGAAACATAGCCGCTATTTAAAGTAATAGATTCAACGCCATTTGCATTAAATGTTTTTTTAGAATGTTCAAAAATATTGTAAGTGTTGAAATTAGTTGTGACTTCGCATTCTTCATTAACTAAAGTTCTTGATATTGACTTTGTTTTAAAAATACTTGCGTTGTAATTTTCTCTGGTAGTATCTAAACTTTCAGTTGATTTTTTAAAGAAATATAAATTTTGAAATGCGCCCCACCTATTTAAAAAAGTAATTTTATTAACTGGATATTTACATTCTTCAACTGCTTTTAATTTTATAATAATAGTAGCACCAGCAATAGTCAACTCGACTTGATCAACTTCTTGTCTTAAATTGTATAAAATATATTGTATTTTTTGGGTACTGTTGCCATTATCTGTAATGCTGTTTATTTGCTGAGTAACATTATTATATTTCCATTTAATTGAATTAACTAGTTCAGCATTTATTGGTAAAGAGATAATTGAGCCGTTATAATATTCAAGGTAATTCTCCGTTAACATTGCTGTTTTTTGGACTGTATAATTAACACCCTCTTTAAATTTGTTAAAACCTTCTTGCGCTAAATATGTCGTTGTGGTTACGCTTCCAATTGGCGCGCCAGCTAATGTGCTTGCGTTTGTTTGCACATCTACCCATAATGACTGATAAGTTCCAACTGGAGTAGAACTATAAGTTTGCAATAAACTATCATTTACAATTTCGCTAATGTCAAATGAAACAGAATTTTCATTGCCAATTGGTTTTTTATTTAAGATAAAAACAACATCAGGAATAGAACAAGGAACACCCGAGTTAATTAAACCCTCTCTAATTGTAATTCTAATTACAAAATAACCTAATGTCGCGTCTGTTTCTTCTGGTGTTCTTATAAAATATGGACTTCTAGTCCTAATAATTGTACTCATTCTGTTTTTAAATTATCGTTTAAAAAAGCATCTAACATATCATCTTCAAATAATGGTAATGCTTGTTCTTGCGCTTTTGTGAAAAACTCTGTTGCTCTAATTCCTTTTTTAAATATGCTATTTGCAATTAAGTAGCTTAATGATTTTCTTTTCATAAACCTTCCCTTTTTATCTCTTGGTGCTATTCCGCTCTTAATACTCCACTTATCAAATACACTAGCTGGAGGTCTTTTGTTAGTGTATTTAAAAGGACTTGCGCTGCTTTCTGGATAAGTTGATTTAGAACCTTTAACCCCTTGATCTAAAAAAGAACCATAATTTTCACTGAAAAAAGTAACCTTGTCATTAACAATTTTATATTCTATGCTTTGCGACAACTTACCAGACTTGTCGCTAGTGCCATTTTTACCGCCTTTTTTTAAATTAGCTCTGGATTTGTCTACAACATATTGAGCATATTTTTCTAATATTTTAGTTAACTCATTCACTTAGCAATATGTCATATCTGTAGAAGTTGTTACACTAAAGGTTACTGCAAATCCAGCTAGATTATTAGTAAATCTTTCTAAGAAAGGTTCACAGCTTGCATCTCCGTCAATTTCAAATTGATCTCTATTAATATCAGCCTTTTGTAATACTCTTAAAACCCTTGTTGCTAATGCTAATTGAGTATTTAAAATATCATCTGTATTATCGTTACCCTCAAATTGATTTGTTATTTCTTCATTGCTTACATCTACAATATCCATTAAAAACATAGTGATGCTTAATTGTACTGCATTTTGTGTAATTGTTGCGCTGTTAAGCATTAAATGACATAGGGGAAATATAGTCTGTTTCTCTAAATCAATATCTGATATATTACCTTTTGTAACTGTGTGATTAAAAGGCTCTGCGCTTACTGTTTGCTTAATGCTGTCTAGTACTCTAAAATAACTGTTCATATTTGCTTTATGTATATTGGAGCATTTTCGCCTAAATCCTCATTTATTAAATCCTCTAAATAATCAATAGCATCATCAAAATCATAACCGCCCTCATGTATTAAATTATCCAAGCATTTGTAATAATCGTAAACTACTTTTATTGGTGTATTGGCTGTTAACCCCATGTAAGCAACTCCAAAGCCTAAAACCATGATGCAATCTTCAGCTCCTTTTGTTTCTAATACTTTACTTAAAATATCTTCGTTTGTCATTTTCTGTTTCTTTTAATAATGCTTGCTTCTAATTCGTATTTATCTTTTTCAAATGCTAACATTAAAAAACACTCGTGCATCTTTAATTTTGTAATGTCTTTAATTCTTCTAACATCTCCTTGTGCAAGGGAATATAAGGAGCTGTACCATCCATACTTTTTAGCGAAGCTCTCAGAGCTGGTGGCAATTCCACTTCCGTTTGAGTCGCCAAATAATTCAGGATATGACTCTGACACTCGCTTTTTAATTGATAAAAAAAAACCAATGCACCAAAAGCAATGTCTAAAGTCATTTCTCTTAAATCATATTTTTCGGCTGACTCATATTCTTCAATTAAATATTTGTTCTTTTTTTTAAGTGTAATAGGCCTAAATAAAACGCTCATTGCTTTATTCATTAATTGCCAATCTGCCACATATTTATCTAAATCAATATAAGCACCAAATGCAATTTTATCTAAGTCTGGTATAAATCCAAACTCTTTTCCGTTTAGCTCAAATCTGTCTATTAGCTTTGCGTCTTGCGTAAATAGTTTTCCTATTGTAGCAGTAATAGAATCTATGTCAGTTGCTTTAATTGATAAGACTTGTTTTAAAGGAATCTTGCAAAATATTTCAATCATTTTTTGCTGTAAAAATTCATCTAATTCTTTGCCTTCAGCAATTTTTAACCAATGTTGATATTGGCTTAAAGTAATTTCACTTAGTTTTTCAGGTATATTTAATGTAAGGTTCATATTATTATAACTGTTAATTTTAATTTTCGGAGTACATGATTTTAATATAAATAGTATTTCCCTCTGTTGGGATTTTCTAGTTGGTAACTTATTGAGTATCTTAAAGCATCAATTAAATGATTATAGTTATCGCAAGGGGTTTGAGATTTCTTTTCAAGCCAAACATAGTTTTTAAGCTCTTTAATTAGATTTAAACTTTCTGGATCAACAATTAAATCATAGTCTTGAATTAAGCTTATACCGTAAATAATAGAGCCTTTTCCTTTTATAGTTGGAAATATATTGCAGCCCTTAGATGCTATTTCGTTAATCAATCTAGGGTCTGCGCTATCTGCTATTATTAAATCGTTGCCAGCGTGTTTAATATTTAAAGAGGCTATTTCAGAACTTGTTAAACCTTTTAAATAAAAACACTCTTTTAAATAGATGATTTTGTTATCAGTATCAATACATGTTTTAACTAGAGTTGTTTCGTCTGAAGAAAACCCAAAATCTTGGCCATAAACTGATTTACTAACTTCTTGAAATTGCCCTTCCTTCCAGTTGGTAAATATTGCGCCCTGTAATACTCCAGTCAATCCAAGTCCATAAACTCTAAACCAATTAATCCAATAATCATTTCCTTTGTCTGCTTTTTCTTTTGCTTTTAATATTTCTTTTACTGCTGCTTCTGGAGCTGCTTCATTGTCTAGATAAGTAAGCACCACTTTTTCAACGTCATCATCATTTTTAAGCTCTGTGTCGACCCAAAATTCAAAAGTGGGGTTGTAGTCCAAATAGATAAATTCTCTTGTTCTCATGGCTAATTGCTGATATGCTTCAAAATCAACATTATTACACTCGTTTATGAAAAGTACATCTCTCCTGGCTCCCCTTAATTTGCTAGGATTTCCAGCATCAAAGAATTCAATAAAACTTCCGTTTCCAAAAGTGTATGTGCTGCTAGATTTGTTGTAATTTTCTGGGAAGAAGTTGTCAGTCCATTCCATTATCTTTTTAAAATCTCTTAATGCCCCCCTTTTTAAATGAGGCATTGATTCAGAAACAATAGAGATTTCGCTTAATTCATTATTTATGGCATGATCTATAAGTAAAGGAATAATAGAAAAAGTTTTACTTGAGGATGTACCCCCTTGAACTATTCTTATTCTTTTACTTAGTACTATTATCTTCTTCTGTGCTGTCGTTTCTATTAACACTTATATCGAGTTGTTTAAATATTGGCCTTTCTTTTTCTTTGATTTCTATAGATTGAATCGCTGTACCATAAGCAGAATCTAGTATTACTTTAGCTGCTGAAACATCACCTTTTTTAGCTCTTTTTAACAATGCGAAATACAACATTTGTTCCTGACTCATTTTCTCAGACTTCATTGTAAGAGGGTTTGATTCTTCCGTTAAAAAGTCTAAAATTTCTTTTATAACTGTACTTCTATTTTTTGAGCCTCTAATTCTTCCAATAGAATTTCCTGTTTGCCCTTTTTTAAATTGATGTGATACAATGTTTTTTTTATTTGCCATAATTAATTAAATACTATTTCTTCATTTGGTAGCGGTACATCTACATTAAACCATTCTTTTAAAAACTCTCTGCATTTTAAATGAAAAGCCTCTTGTTTTTCAGTTGTGTTTTCTGTTGATGACGTCGGAATTTTAATAATCTTATTTGTTTCTGGATTTACTTTTTCTTCATATAGAAATAAAGACTTAAATAAATTATGTGTTTTGTCAATATCCCAGGACTCGCCCCATTCATTTTGTATGGCTTGAATTGTTATTGGAATTATTACCCCAAAATAATAAGCGTTTTGTTGATTGCTTCTGTAATTGGTTTTACGTTTTACAATTAATTCAATTTCTTTGCCCTCAAAGTTTTGTATAGCTTGTTTTACTTTGGCTCTGTTTCTAATTAGTTTACCATTTACAACCTTTGATATGACTTTAACTTGTTTCAAGCTCCACAACTTAAACAGTCCTCGTCATCTATATCACAACTTCGTTCAGGTTCTTTTTTAGCCTTAATAATGATTTGCCTTATCTCGTCCCCAAACTCTTGATTGTTTGGTGTGATACAATGCTTAAAATATATTAAATTAAATATGTCTTTATATATTTTCGCTTCTTCCTCTTGACTCATATTCTTTTATCTTTTTAAATATTTTATGTAATTCGCTGTATTTATCAACGTATTTGTCAATCCTGACTTTCGTTATGTTCTTCTTTGTATACTTCATATAGTCGTTTTACTTGGTTTATTAATTCTCTAGCACACGATCCACAGCTAGAGGCTTTTTTATTTTCTTTAAAAACTCTGTTAGAAATTGACAATATTTTTATTTGCTCGTCTTGTTTTAAAGTTTGTTTCTCTATTTTAAAAAACTCTTTTAAATACAGATACTCGCTTTCAATTAAACATTCAGGATTTGACTTGTATTTAAACATTTGATTTAGCTTGATTTTTCTAGCTTCACAACCGCAATCATCACCAGCAATCCATTTAACAATCTTTTTTATTCCTGTAGCTTCTGTGAATTTCTCTACTGAATCCCCTAAACCTTTTGATTTCTTTTTAGTTTTTCTTTTGCTTGCCATTTACATAATTTTTAATATCGTTTTTACCTCTTGCAATTCTTCTTTTTAGAGTCTTTAAAGAAACAGTAGTTGCCCTTTGCATATTCTTAATACTGTTGTTTTTTAAGCACCAGTTAACACCAACTATATTTCCATTTCTAGTTAAGTTTTCACCTATCCAAATTTTCTTTTTTAAATAAATATTAAATATTCTTTTTTGCACATGATCGAATGTTTCAATTGCCTGTTGAAGATTTAATAAATATTCTTTGTGGTGGTTGTTGTTTTCTAGTGATTTATCAAAAGAATTTATTTCGTTTAATTGTGTTGTTGTAATTTCTTTTTTATTTATGTGATCTATTATCAAATTCTTTATAATAGTGCATATGTATTTTTGCTCGTTATTTTGATTTATTCGTTCTTCTGTTAAGGAATTGTTATTTAGTTTTTCAATTACTTTAACATACATATCTTGAACAATATCTTCAGGCTTTATGCTAGAATAAAGAGGGAGTAATTTTTCAGCATATTTTAAATATACTTTGTGTTTAGAATGTATTTTAATTATTATGTTATTGTGATTCATCTTAAATCCTTTTGTGTTTTTAAGATTAATACTGTGTTTTCTGGGTTTTCTCCTTCTAGTTGTCCAGCTTTTAAAAGGGCTTTTGTTAATCTCCATTTGACTAACCATAGGGGAGTGGGGAATCCCTTGTATTCAATTAGCTCAAAAGAGCCATCGGCTAATTCAACTTTAAAATCTATGTAATAACTTGTGATTAAATCTCCATTAACGTATAATGGAAGCTTGTGTTGGGGCTTGATGTGTACTACTTCGCCAGCTAATTTTCTTAGTTCTAGTTGTTGGGCAAAAGCTGCTTCACCTTTGGAGTGGTAGGATCGACCATTAAACGTTTGTTTAATAGCTCCGTATTTATTTTTGGTATATTTACTTTTATTATTGTATTGCATCCCTTAAAACGTGGCTGGGGGAATTGCAATATAGTAAATTTATCTAACTTTTATCTATTTATTATATACTTTTTATATATTTTATTATTTATAAGTTTAATTTTCTGCTAGCCCGCCTTGAATGATTAATTCTTTACCATCTAAAAAAAGTCTTATAGATTCCTTGCAATCATTAGGGTTTAAAAATTTTAAGTACAATTCAAATTCAGCTATAGTAACATAAAATTGATGTTCCCATGGTTCTAAACTTTCTACTCTTTTGCCAAGTAATTCAACAATGTTTGTATTGTTTAGTGTCATTAATTTCATTTTTTAAAAAGTGTCGTTTCTCGCTGCTGACTCGCTGCTGATTTTAATAATTCACTTTCTTTTACAACCTTTGATTCTTGTAAATAAGATTCTATCCAATACCATTCTTTTTTTATCATTCTAGTATTATTTGAAAAATTCGTGTAATAAAAATCCCAAGCACTATTGCGAGTAAATGGGATGTTAATATTTCAAACATTAAATTTTCCATTAAAAAGGTAAATCGTTAGCTTCTTCACCTACTGGAACAAAACCCTCTTTAATTGGTTCTGGGTTTAATTTGTTGAATTCCCAGCAATTAGCAGAAGTGAAATAAGTTGTTATTTCTGTTTTAGGATTCTTCCAGGCTCTACTCCCTATATTAATTTTAAACTCGTAAACATCATTTAGTAGAATATCTTTAACTAATTCTGTTTTATCTTTTAAAAATTCTATTTCTAATAGATTAGGAAATTTGTCTTTTAGTCCAGCTTGATCTATTATAATTGATCGTTTAGTAAATCCTGAATCAAAAGTCATTAGTTCTTTTATTTCTTTTACTGTTCCTCTTGTTGTTATATTATTCATGTTTATTTTATTTTATGTTGTTTACTTAGGCTCTCATTTTGATCGCCTGAAAAGGTTGTTCTATTGTCTAAATGTTTTGATAGGCAATCTATAATCATAGGTGGGTTTATACTTCCGTATAATTTTAATTCTTTTCCCATTGCAATAGATTTAAAAATATAATCTATATCAGTTAATTTTAATTGATTTAAAGGGTATTCTGTAAGAGCTAAAGAAACAAACTCAATTTGAGCTTTATTCATAGGTCTAGTTAAGTTTAAAAGCTCGTTTAGATTAATTAATTTTATAGAAATAATATCTTTTAATTTGTCTGTACCTTCACTAATTAAATAATTCAAAAGTGAAGGCGCGTTTGAGTTAGCGCAATCTTCAATCTTAACTATTTGATTTTGTGTTTTAGCTAAATCTGCTGAGAATATCTCTTTTGAGACTTCCGTATTGGTCTTTTTCATTATTTGCATTTTTTGTATTTTTTTGGGGTTTGAAAATTCCTTTGTATCCATTAGCCATGGAGTATTCAATAGCTTCAATAGCTTCGGTTTCGTTGTTATAGTCTTTGCTTATGCCTTTTAACATAGCTTGCTCAGATGCTAAAGACTTAAATTTGAAATTATGTTGATCTAACTTGTATTGTTTCCAAGTTTTTATTGATTGCTTAAATTCAATAGAATTAAAAGGATATACTAAAACTTCTTTTTTAATATTTTTCTTTTTATTAATAACATTTACATTATCATTAACATCTACATCTACATCTACATCTACATCTTCAGCTTTTTTGGGTTTTGAAATAAAGGGTTGGGTTATTTGGGTTTCATTTTTAACCTTATCCTTTTTAGGCCTCCCACCTAGTTTTCCATTTTCTACTTGCTTATTAATATAAGCATCATACTTTTTTAAATCTCTTTTTAATTGTTGCTTAATAGGTATGAAACACATCTTAGTCAACCTGTCTTGATTCTCTGGATCTAAGTCGTTGACATACCTAAACAAATGCTTTACAAGTTTTCCAGCTTCCTCGTTAGATAGTTCCTCAAAAGACTCAATCCATTCACAATAAGCCACAAATGATTTTTTATTAGTTGCCATTACTTATATTTAATATTAAATTCTTAATTTCATTATCACTAAAAAACATGATTTTGTTTGTAATATTTGAGATTACTTCTTTTTTCATATTGCTTATATCTGCAATAGTTTTTACTTTTTTGCTATATTGTATTGCATCAAAACATTCCTTAGATATTTCATTAAACTCTTGGTGGTTTTTTACAAATCTGTCATGTACTGAACAGGCTCTTAACACATGATTTTTATAATTTAATCCGTTAAATCCACCTACTTTAGCAATGTTTTTGTAATTTTTATCATTAAAAAATAACGCGTGTTTACAAAATATTTTATAAACAAAACTTTCTAAATAGTATTTTGAAACTCCTCTTTTTTTAATAATGCCAACTACTATTTTATAAATTTCATCTATTGTTAAAAGGCTTTGTGCTTTGATTATTTGCTTATCTAATTCCATTATAATTTTTTAATTATTAAATAATCTTTTTTGTATTTCCATTCTGGAACGTTTACTAATTCCCCAGTTGATAAAACAATTTTATCACCAGAAAGCATTGTTGCGCCTTTTTCAATTCCTGTCAAAGCGTGTTTTATAGTTGCTTTTATTTTGTCTAATTCTATTTGCTTTTCTGTTACTTCTGGAACATTTGAAAAGTCTACAATTTTAGAACCTGATACTTTTTTAATTTCAAAACCATTGCTTATAAATTTTGCATTATTATTAGAGTGATGATCGCACACATCTAAAGCGCGTTGTTCTAATTGTTTTAACCCATCATTAACAAGTTTTAAAATTTGTTTTAACGAACAGTAAGCCTCAAGCTCATCTCCATCTTCTGCATTTTCTAGTATTTCGCAAATAATATCTTCTTGTTGTAATACTGTAGCGTGCCATTGCATAGATGGCTTCATGTAGCTTGCTTCTTCTTCTTCTGTTTCTTCTAAATGTTTTGCTAGTGCTTGCCCTGAAACTCTGTCAAAATCTCGATCAGTAATTTCTTGATATTGCCTTTTAGTATATGCCATTTTATTTTTCTTTAATTAATGTTTCTATTCCTTGAGATTCCATAAGCTTATCTATCTCAATTTTCTTTTTATTCATGTCGTTTAATTCCTTAAACCACTCGCTTAATTTGTCATTCTTTTCCATTATTTATATTTATTAGTTTCTTTTAAATGATTCTGATTCATCTTCTCCAAATACTCCAAGCTCATAAAAGCCAGTCATTTTTAAAACTGCTCTGCTCATGGCTCTTTTCTCAGCCATTTCAGCAACATACCAGGTATTACAATTTCCATCCTGATAGCCCTTACCTTTTAATGCAGAACCAAAAGTTTCAAGAGTTATTTTATTATGATTTGCAGTTGCTTTAAACACCGCATAATTAGGCTCGCACTTAACTACCTCGTAATTAATTTTAATTCCTTCTGTGGCTTGTATTTTTTCGATACCAGCTCTTGTTATGATTGTATAATGCTGATGTTTAAAAAAATCATCAACATTTAGATTATACTTTTCGTATAGATCGTGTAGCTTTTCTTTTTTCATTTTCTAGGTTTATATAGGTTTGTAATTCTGATTCTAATACTCTGTATCTATTACCAATTATTTTAGCCTTAATTTTATTATTCTTAATCTTCATTAAAATTGTTTGGCGACTAAGCTTAGTTATTGCCATGCACTCAATAACAGTTAATAAATTGTCTGGCTTTATTTCTTGTAATAGTTCGTTTTTAAATATTTCAAATTGAGTTTTAAAAACTTTCTGAACTGCAAATTGTATCGCGTCATCTACTGTCATGATTAATTATTTGATTGTAAATTTTTGTAAGTATTTTGATTAAATTTCTGCATCAAGTCAACTACTTTACCTTGTTTAATAGTTGGGATTGCCCAGTATGGGCCAAACCAATTATTCTTAACTGACATTGGAGTTATATTAAATTGACTGGCTATAGTTTTTATTAACTCTACCTTGTTAGTACATTTTTTAAATTCTTTTTTAATATTTTCTGTATATACCATTGTTTTGTTCTTTTGTTAGTACAAATATATTATTATTATTATTATTACCAAAATAATAAGTAAAAAAGAACAGTAAAAAAGAAGTTTTATATATAAAAACAATAGAAAAATCTTATTAAAATGTTGTACTTTGGTATAAAATGAGTACATTAAGTGTATAAACAAACATCAAAATACCCACAACGCCCCACCATGAAACACCCATCCGAAAGGTTGTCCGAGCTTATCACGGCTTTAGGACATAACATCAATTCATTTTCAGTAAAATGCAAATACAAAACATCCCATTCATTATGGAGTATTATAGCAAACAAAAAAACCATGTCCAACCCAACGTATAATAAAATATGTGATGCTTTTCCTTTAGTTAATAGGGGTTGGCTTGCTACTGGAGATGGTAATATGTTTATAGAAAAACCAAAAGAACCCAGCAAAGAAGATTTAACGACAACTTCAACCCAGGTAATTAAAGAATTAAATAAAATGTTACATGAACAAAGTGAGTTTATCACTTCTAAAATGGTTCAGCCTAATTTAGTTTATGATGCTATTCAAATAGTTAGCGACCTTAAAGGTGTTTTAAATCAGTTTAAATCAATAAAAAAACAAGGCGAAGAAAACAAAGAGTTTTTATTTGAAATAAACGAAAAGTTAACTTCAATTGAATTTAAAGAAACTGTTAAAATAATTAAGGAATCTGCAAAACGAAAAGAAAACGGAGGGCTTGATATGAATTAACATATGTTAATTTTTATCTGACAATACCATAAGAAAGGTATTAATATTTTAAAAAAAATTGTTATATTAGTACTTTATAACTACTCAATTAATACAATGACTGATAACTATATTCCTAAATTAACAATACACCAAAAGGCTCAGATTTTAAAAGATAATCAACATTTATATACTAAAGAAAAACTATTGTATTTGGCGAATGAATGGGAAAAAGATTATCACCAATATTTAATGTCAGATTTAAAAGTGTTGTCTAGTCATTAAAAACACCATTAACCCAATCTTCTAATAAGTCAGGATTTATTTTCTTATAAGTCTTTAATGTCGCTGCTAGTCTTATTCCACAAATTGCCATTATAACATGATCAGGCACGTTTTTATTAGCTGCAAGCGTTATAAATGTTCTTCTAGCAGTATGTGAACTCACACAACTATAAAAAGGCTTTATTTCCTCAATTTTTTCATTTCCTCTATAAGTAGTTCTAGTTATTTCTTCAGTAAACCCCGCTATTTTACAAATCTCTTTAATGTTTTTATTGAATTTTTGGTTGCTTACCCTGGGAAGATTCCATTCCCATTTGTTTAGTAATTCTTTTAATTTAATTGATATTGGTATAAAACTTTTATACTCTGTTTTTTCAGCTCTTTTTTCAATTCTGCCATTAATTACATCACTTTTTTTAAATACTGTATAGTCTGAAAACCTTTGTCCAGAATAAACACCAATTAAAAACAAATCTCTGTATTTATTTAAAGTATCATTTAATTTTAAAGTGGACATCAACTGCACCTGAACTGCACTTAACGAAACGTGATCTGCATCTCTGCTAGGTACTATTATTTTTTTATAGCTATTATCTATATTAATACCATTCTCAATAAGCCACTTTATAAACGTTTTAAGAAAGCCTATGTTTCTATTTAATGTTATGTCTGTTAATTGATAATGACTCCTTAAAAACGAAACAAAATCAATCATAAAACTTTTATCTATATCACTTGTTTTTAAATTAGCATTGTATTTAATTAACTTTAATTTTAAATTAATGTATTTGCCTATACTGGCTTTTCTTGATTTACCTATTTTTTGTAATTCAACTATAAATTCATTTAGTTTCTCAATTAAATTATCTGTTTTAAAATTAGTTTCTTTAAATACTGAATCTAAATGAGCTTTTAATCTATTTCTAGTTACATTAAGTTTATCTATTTCTAGGTTTTTAATGCAAATATGAAGCTCATCAACATATCTATTTAATTTATTACTGATTTGTTTTAATTCAAAAGCAGCACCGCCAGATTTTAACTTAGGCATTCTGCTTTCTTTGCTCCAATTCTCTGGATTTATAGAAATACCAGCAGAATAAATAAAATGTTTGCTTTCTGACTTGATATAATATCTTAGCTTTATTGCAGATAATTTCTTGTTAGGGGTGTCTAAATAAAAGTACATTCGGTAACGGATTCGGTAAAGTTTTTATATAATCAAATAGTATATAAAGGACTATTTGAATGCAATTATAACTATTTTAATCATATAATACATCTATAAACATAACACAAAGTAATATTTAGAAATGTTTTGTTCTAGTCCCGCTCTCTCTACAACCTTAAACCATAACTGTTTAATTTACAAATAGTTATGGTTTTCTTTATTTAATTCGGTAACGGATTCGGTAAAGTTTCAATAATTTTTGTATCTTTAAATAAATTAAAATGGTCGTCCAAGATTTCTTTTAATTTAATTTTTCATAATTTGTACATTTCTTTATTATTTAAGCTCAACTCAAAAGGTTGGGCTTTTTTTTTATTTCTTATTATTAAGCTGAAATTCGTTACCTTTTTTAAAATTGCAGTTTGCAGTTTGCAGTTTGCAGCTTCGCCTTTTTTAGCCATTGTTTATGCCGTAAATTAAACATTGCCCAGCATCCCCCAGTTTTAGCACAGTTTTTTTTAATATAAATAAGTGAAGCCGCGAAAACCGCCGTAAAAACCTTAAAAACCGCTTTTACCTTGGAGCACGCTTTTTTTACGTGAATTAACCGCTTTTACGTGAATTAACCGCTTTAACCCCGAACACCCCCTTTTAAACCCCGAATACCTTTTTATTACAAATGGGATTGCAAAAAGTAGTATTAGTATTGAATTAGTAGTATTAGTATTGAATTAGTATAAAAAATTGGCGATTGCGTGGGGATTTATAAATCCATCATGCAGTTTATAGCTGTTTTTCCATTAATAACAACACCACATCCGATGGCTTGTCTTTTAAAGTTTTTCGCATAGGCAGCAGAATAAGATTTATCGTCAACGCCGCAGCCGATTTGCATTCCAAACACTTTATATTTCTTTCCAACAAAAAACTGTACGTATGCTTCAGTATGTGTGTGTCCGCAAACGCTAGACATCATATTATTTTTAGCCTTTGTTCTCGCTTGGCCGCCTTCTCCATGCTCATACAATACATTATCATAAACAACAGATTCAACCCAATTCCAATTAGGGGTGTTTAACACGTCATTATAGCTTTTAATCCATTGTTTAGGTATTCCGCCAGTAAACGCTTTTCTTGAGGCTAATCGGTCATGATTTCCAATCGTAACGTCAGCAATTGGAAATTGTTTATACCATTTAGCAACGTGTTTTTTTGCAAGTTCTAGCTCATCTCCAGCACTCATTCCATTTGGGTCTGGCTCATGATACGAATAAGCGTGTGAATCAAGAATGTCACCAATTAACAAAGTTTGATTACAATTATATTTGTGGTAAGTTTCTAAGCAAAAGTCAAAATAATCTTCTCTTTCAAATGGGCAATGTAAATCGCCAATTACTAAAATTCTACGTTCTTTTGGCTTTTCCTTTTCTCTATAGTTATAGATTATATTGTATTCTTTTTCACTTAGTCTGACTTTTGGATTTCCAGTATCAGAATATAAGTCATTGAATTTTTTCATTTGTTTTTTTTACTTTTTCGAGGCTTCTTCCTCCAAAGTATGCACCAATAACAGTAATTAAAACTAGCTGTAATAAATCTATCCAACTTGCTTTAACTTCAAATGCAATCACCCCCGCTTCTATAAAAATCATTAATACTGTGGAAACAACTAAAAATATTAAAACCATTGGCCTAACATTTTTACTTAACCAACTATCACTAGAAGCATCAGCTTTCCAACGTTCAGTAATATTTTTTTGTGCTTCAATCTCATGATCTAAGATTACTTTTTTAAGCTGGTTTTTAAGTTGTAATTTTTCTTCTTTTGATGTTACTACTTCATCAATTATGTTACTTGCTTGACCTACTAATTTTGCTAGTATATTACTTAGCATCTTTTTCTTTTTTTAAGTAGTCTTTTCCAGCCTTGCTTAATGGTTTAAAGTTTTTAGGCTGTAAATCCATATATTCTATTTCAGCATCAAAACATGGACATGATTTGAGCCACTCGTCACTTGTGATTTCCCCATCTTTGTTTCTGTCAGGGCTCAAATCTCGATGTCCAACAATTTTTGCTTTTGGATATTTAGCTTTTAACTGCTTTAATAACTTAATTAATAGCTCTTTTTGTAGTGGGGTTCTTGTATCTTCTGGTTTTCCTGTTTCTGGATTTAAGCCACCAGAATAACAAATTGCTATAGAATTTTTATTATGACCTCTAGCACTACAAGGTTTTCTATGTAATGGCCTACCAGCTTCTATTTTACCAGTAACAACAAAATGATAACCTATATCACTCCAGTTTCTTGGTTCTGCTTTATGCCATGATCTTATAGTTTCTGCATTTACTATTTTTCTGGTTGCACTACAATGAATATGAATTTCTTTAATCTCTCGCATCTCGTTTTTTTCTAGTTTTTACTCTGTTTTTAGCATTTAAAATTAGTTTCTCCTCCATTCTAGCCACTTTTATAAGTAATTGGGTGTTTTCTTCTATAAGCGTTTGAATCTTTAACTCTAAGCCATTTATTTTGTCTGTAAGAGCTTGTATTTGATTAATGAAAACTTGATCTTCCCTTTCATCTTTTTTAGCTGAAACATCAATTTTCTTTTTTATAACCGCCCAGATTTCTTTTAGTCCAAATGCTGAAACTAGAGCTGCTATTCCCATAATTAGTGAGTGGTCATTCATCTTAATACCTTTTAAATTGTTCATTCTGGGTCTGGTGTACTCCACTCGCTAGTTGCCATTAGAGCCAAGCATTCATCTTGATTCATAATCGTATATAAATAAGGCAAAGATCCATCCGTAATAAATGAAGGTTCAACTCTATAGGAAATTAACCCCATTAAATTGCTTAAACTTCTGCGCATTGATTGCGCGTTTTGTTGGTCAACTTGACTAAATAGGATTCCGTTGGAATTTTCCATCAGAATTACGATATATTTTTTATTGTTCATTTTTTTTGTTTTAACTTGGTGGTGTGTCTTTTACTCTATCTAATACATCCATATTTTCAGATAAGCCATTTCCAGAACTGTAAGGAGCATTGCCAATAATATCTATTGAACTTGTTCCTAAACCATTTGCTGAATATCCAGGACCATTTGTAATGTCATCATTTGTCATATTAGTACTTACGCCATTGCTAGTTCCTATTTCGTCTAGACAAGTCCAGTTAGTATTAAAAGAACTATTTGACCCTAATTGCCACCATCCTACAGGTGCAGTTCCAGAGAAAGTATTTAAATTAGATGGGACACCTTGATTATAAATTTCCGTTATTTCTGTAGAACTTAAATTGTAATTAAATATTGACACGTTTGAGATATCACCATTAAAGAAAGTTCCATTTCTTGTAAAGTTAGCGCCTATAACCAATGGAGCAGTATTAGATGCTATGGTAAAAGTTGGTAAATTTGAAGTTTGTCCAATTCCATTTATATAAAAAACACTTCCATTAGTTACTCCGCTACGTATTGTAATTGCTACATGATTCCAAATACCAAGAGTTATAGTAATGTCACTTGCAGTATTATTTGTTCCATCGTAAAATTTTAATTTTTTACCACCAGTATCAAGGAAAAAATCAAAATTACTAATAGATGCATTTCTTTTATTTATTATTTTTGTACTTACTAGACTACTACTACTTGACTTTATCCAAGCTGAAATAGTTATATTGCCAGTTATTTCTAAATTAGTATTTGTAGGAATTTCAATAGAATCATCAGCAGCAAAACTTAATGCATAAGGACTAAAACCAGATGTGTGCTGTAAATCGGATACAATTAGGTTTGCTGAAGTCATACCAGAGCTTGTGCCATTATTGGTACCAGCAGAATCTTTTATTGTCCAGTTAGTACCATCAAAAGTGTCTTGAGCGTTTAGTTTATACCAAGCTGTAGGACTTAATGAAGAAATGTCAGTTGGTGCGCCATTATTATAAAGAGTAGTTACTTGAGAAGATGTTAAAGTAGTTCCGCTCCAAATAGCCACATTAGACATTCGACCATCAACAAATAAACTTCTCGAAGCACCATTTAATCTTGAACCTATACTTTTTATAGAAACTCCTGTTCTGGCACTTCCAATTACGCCAGAATCAGCTCCGCCATTTATATAGTATAAAGCGTTTGTACCATCACTAGTTACAACTATATGATACCAAGTATTAGCTATTAAAGCAGTATTTGTTACTTTATTTATAAAGCCGACTGTTCCCTTAATATAAAGCTGAATTTTACCGCTTGCAGCCGTAATCATTGGATAATAATTGTTAGTGCTTGAAGAAAGAGGAATTGGACCAGCCCCAGATGCAGTTGGAATTGTGTCAAAATTTAACCAAAAAGATAAAGAGTGGTTATTTGGAAGTGTAATTTCATTATCTATATTAATATTTTGAGTTCCATTAAAATCAAATAAATAATCTTGTAAACTATTATTTGGAACTAAATAATTAGCTCCGTTATCAACTGATTGGTCGCCTAATTGATAGTAAGCAACTGGAGCTGGATTTAATGCCATTGGATTTGTTAAAGCTGTTCCACCACCATAAAGTGTAGAAACTTGACTTGCTGAAAGTGTATAATCAAATATATTTACTTGGTCTATACTGCCATTAAAATGTTGGGTTGGTCCTTCTGGTGCTGCTGCACTACCACCAGCGGCAGCACTACCAATTGTAACATTGTTACTAACTAAATCTGACCCAGTATAAAACAGCGGAGTAGTTGGAGTTGGAAAATTTATTGGGCTTCCGTTATTTAAATAAAGTGTTAGTCCATTTGTGGCATCATAAGTAGCTGCAAAATGATTCCATTTGTTAAAATTATATAAGTCAGTTGTAAAATCAGCTCCAGTAACTTTTGACACAAACCTAATCCTTCTGTCAGGATAGCAATTTATGCCATAACCCATAAAACCACTGTTAAAATAAGAGTTATTTAATATACAATCACCAAAACCTGAAATTGCAATTGGCTTAAACCATATAGATATTGATAAATAAGGTAAGTTTAAAAAATCTCCAGTATTATCTAAAGTAATATTGTCATTTGTTCCATCAAACTCACAGGAATAGTTAGAAACCTTGTTTTGATTTTCGTTACTTAATATACGCCATTGGTCATTATAGTAAGAATTATTGCTCATATTTTACATTCTATACCACGCTACTGGTGGTGTTGTTAATTGACTTAAATCTGCTGTTTTGTTTACTCCATCAACTACTGCTGTTGCGTTGTAAATGCTTAATATTTCTGCTTCTGTTAAAGCCACATTAAATATTCCTATCTCGTCAAATTTAGCAGATGTCCAAAAATTACCACCAGCAATATTTTGTCCTACTGTTAATGGGCAAGATTGATTGTAATTTACGCTGTCAGCAGTAGAACCCTTTTCAACTCCATCTAAGTAAAATTTAGTTGTTGAACCGTTATTTGAAACAACTATATTATTCCAATTGCCTACAGTAAATTCTGAAGCTGGTATATTTATTGGTAAAACTGCTGGACTTGCTCCTTGCCTTCTCCATTCAACACCGTTTGTTAAACCAAATGACAGACTAGGTTGATTATTTAAAACAGATAATAACCTAAAATCTAATAGAGTGCTTGTAAAATGTTTTATATTAAAGTTTATCCAAAAACTAATAGTAAAACCTCCAGTTCCAAATGCAAAATCAGAGGTTGTAGGGACGTTGAATTGCGTGGTATCAGCTCTTAAAAATTGCATAGAATAAATATTGTCTATTTGAGCTAAAGCAGCACCACCAGAACAACCAGAAATATCAGTATCTCCAGACCAGCTTTGAGCAACAGAACTATCTTTTTGAGTTTGACCCCAGCCAACGGTATTGTTACAAGCCCCCTGACCATAACCAACTGTATTATTTTTAGCTCCTTTTCCCCAAGTTTCACTCATAGCTTTAATTTATTACCCATCCAGAAAATGCAGCAATCGAAGAATCTGGGTTAATATCTGAATTTGTATTAGTGTAATATTTAGGAAATAATGTCGAAGCATTATCTTGTAAATAATCAACTAAACGATTAGTAAAATATTCTGCTGTAGTTCTTGTTTTTTGAATTAAAAAATCAACTCTGTTTTTGTCTAAAGCTGTAGCATTTTCAGGCTGTTGTGAGAATATACCAGCGTTTGTTATGTTTATACCAGCAAAAGGTAAAAACTCATTAAAAGCCCAGTATATTAAGGCATCTTTTATATAATCATTTACTAATTTGTAATGATTTGGGTTTAACGCCTCTGTTAAAGTTCCAGCTATAATAAACCCTTGTATTTCTTCATATAAATCAGTACCCAAATAATTTTGAATCTGTATTATTTGAGCGTTTTTAATATAAAATAAGAATTTGTCTGGATCGAGATTTCCGTTAATACTTGTAAATGTTACAATGTCTTTTCTAGTTATAAATAATGCTTCTGCCATAATATTTTATTTTGGATAAGCCCCTCTTTTTGGCATATTTTCAGGAGCTTTTTTAGCTTGCTTAGAACCTGAAGGGTTGCGATCATATCTTTTAGGAATTTTTCTAGTCTTTTTATAAGCTTCTAAATTATTAGATGGCTCAGTGTTGCTTTCTAGTCTGTAAAGTACTTTTTTGAAAATATGTCTACAGTAGATTCCGCCCTTAAAACGGAACAAATTATAGCTTTTTCCATTATGTCCTAATCTTTGATTTACGCCCTGTTCTGTGGCTCTATCAATGTCCTCAATAGTCCAGACAACATTTCTGTTTGTCATTCCCATCATGTTTTTGCAAAAATCTCTGGATTCGTTTCCTTCTTCCATTGGCTTTCTTGATCCAACAGCGTATTTATATCTAATTTTATATAAACCATTTGGAGAATCTAAAACGCTAAAAACATTTCCTTTTTTCTTTGAGCTTACAACGTCAGCAAATTTCTTAATCTTCGATAACAGCCCTTTTTTTTCTGTTATAAGGTAATTAGCCCAGTCCTCGTTTTCATCGTCTGAATCCTCGTCTATTTCATCAACAAAGACATATTCTTCGCTCATTACTTCGCCTGACTCAGCTAAAGAACCTAAAACAGATTTTTCTTCTTCTTCTGTTAGTGAATTATCTTCATTATTTTTATTAGTCATTTTAGCAAATAGAACATCAGCACTAGAATTAAAAAAACCCCTTGCTACTGATTCGGGTAATTGTAAAAATTGTATTAAAAACACTATTGCCTGAGCCTCTGATAAAACACCTTCTTTAACTTTTGCCACAATATCAATTGCGCTAGAGATTTGCGCGCCATTGTAAGAGGCATCTACTTTGTCAATTTCAATTTCTTCTGTTGGCATTTTATCTGAATCTATAATTGAACCTTTTTCTTGATCTTCTACTGAAATACCAGTTTCTTCTTCAATTATTTCTTTATCTAAGCTCTTATCTATTTCAATAAATTCAAGTGGTTCAATAGTTTTAAAATACAGGCTTAAATTAATATCTGCTTTTGAAAATATATCTTCTAAAGATTCAGTTATTAATAATTGATAAGGCTTAATTACTATGTTGTTAAATAGGTTAGAAGCGTTTACAATTTCTAGTGCATTACTAGAAAAGCCATTTGCAGAACTTAAGCCAAGCAATAAAGGAGATGTTACTCGGTGTGTTAACATTATCATTTTCTTACATTCCTCACTTAAAAAACTGTAATGTTCTGGCGCATCTGTTAAACTTACATCGTCAATAGTTGCTTTTCCTTCTGCATTATTATTAAAACTAACAATGACTTTTTCACCATTTGATCCAGTTAATTTATCTAAAACTTTGGTCTTGATTTCCTGTTGTTTTTCAATATCTGGGATTCCTGAATTGAAATTCAAAATTTTAGTGCCTGAAAAACCATTTTTACAATCGTTTATTAAGTAATCTCCAATTTCTTTTTCTAGGGTTGCATAGCTTAACTGATAATCAATTGGACTGACATAAAAATAACCTGGTACATATCTTCTAATTATGTATAATTCGTTTTCTTCACCAGAACCAAATACTGCAATTCTTTTTAATTTAGAACTTTTCCTTACTTTGCTCCAGTCAGCAGCATAATAATAAGCCTCAATATCTCCTTCTTCATTGCATACTTCAGGTCTTAGTGTTTCCCTTGGAAAATGACTGATTTTAGCCATCTTTCCCTTACTATAACTAATTTGTAAAACACCTTCACCTAATAATTTAAGGTCTTGACATACGTTCTTTAAATCTTTTGAAGATAACAAAGACTTCATTTTAGCATATTGATCTGGCTTTTTATTAGAATCTGTTGCATCTAAGCCTTTTCCGAATATCTGGTCAACTATTCCGTTAATTACAGCACTATTAGTGGTTGAATCCATGTAAGCGTCTATAACCGCCTTATAATACATGTTGTCAGCACCTATACCAACCCAGTCACGATTAACAACCTCAGTTACTTCTGGCCTTTGATATTCGTTTAATTCTACTAAGTGAACGTTACTCTCCATAATATACATATTCATCATTCCCAGTTGAAGCTTCTACATATACATTTTTAGATATACTAAAAGTGGAAATAGTTTGATTTGTGCAAAATATTTTATCTCTAAATTCTAATGTGCCATCTGTTAAGTTGTTAATTTCTAAAGTGTAAAAATTAGCTTCTAAAAGAGGTTCTGACAAATCATAACTATAATAATATTTTAAGTCTGTAAATGTGGCTGTGGAATCTGTGTAAATCAATTTATTTTGTTGTTCTGATGTTATTTTTAATTCATATGTTTTACTACCTAAAAAATTAACTCTAGGTATTGTGTAAAATTTTCTGCTTCCTGTTGTTGTTACTATTTGCATTTAATATTTTTAAAAAAAAAGGCGGTTAAAAATTAATCTACCGCCCTTCTTCATTCCCCTGTCCAATGCGTAAGCAAAGAACCCACTAAATTTTTTTTAACTATTTGTACCCACTACAACAGTTGTTAGTTCTGAAACAGCAGCTAAACCAGCAAAAGGGTTATCTTCAGTTGCTCCAGAAATAAAATTCGGCAAAAGTGGCTCGCTTGCTGACATGCCAAGCGTATAACCCGCCATATCACCAAATGCAGCTCCAGTCACAGCAGTACCAGAACTAACTGAACATCCATGGCTTTTTCCAACCAAAAAGAAGTTATTATTCATGTCCTGTACTATAATTCTAGGACGCCCAAAACTTAATAATTTTATTTGTAAATTATCTTCTTTAGTTAATTTATGTAATACTAGATTTAAAGTAGATTCGAAAAAAGTAGTTCCATTATCTGGACTTGATACTATATTAGTTTCTAAAGAATTTGCTCCTTTTAATTCGTATTTATAAAGGCTAACAGCAGCACCAGAAGCAGCAGCGTCAGTTACTTCGTCAGCAGTTAAGGTAAATGATTTTAAATCATCAAAATCACAGAAATAAACATTTTGGATTGATCCTAAATTGTCTTTACATGGGACTTTTCGGCCTTGAGAGAGATCGCAACTCATTTTTTTTAGTTTTAAAAAGGGGAGTATTACAACCCCCCATTATTATTAATTAATTAACTGTAGTATGTTACTTCTTCTAGCAATCCAACTTGAACGCCAGCTTTCCATCTTGCAACAAATCTCACATTTTGATCTCCAAGAGTTTCACTTGTATCGATTAATCTTATTTCTGATAAATCTTCTAGTATTCCACAACCATAATAAAGGTTAGATATAGTAGTTGCTACCATGTCATTTGCTGGAAGCCCTGGAGCTAAAAACACTTGAACACCATCATAAGTAAGTCCTGATTTTCCATCCCACCATTGAGTCATTTTATTATCAGTACCAGTATTAGTTATTGAAAAACCGCCAAGCGCTCTGATGTAAGCTTGAAAAATTGAAGAACTTACATAAATTCTTAAATCATCTTGTCCTAACAATGCTGGACTGTTTAAAGTAACATTATCTAAAACTTTTGCCATTTCTCCGATTACGTTTGCAGCATCAACAGTAGTTCCAGTTACAACAGCGCCGCCAGCTAAAGAAGCAGCATTTGCAGCTAAAATAACTGTGATTCCGTCAAATTCTCCAGTTGTGGCCGTCGCTCCTTGCCAAATCGTGTTCTCCATTTGAGCAGCAATCTTAGCTATATAATATTGAACTATAAAATCAGAAAATGTAGCTGGTAATGCAGCATCATTAACAGAAGCTTGCATTTGTGCAGCTTGCCAAGTTTGTGAAAAGTTTTTTACGCATTCCGTTCTATTTACTTGGAATTCTTCTACTTCTAATATTCTTTCAGTAAGCGTTAAATCTCCGCTAGTTACATAATTACAATCAGCATTAGTAATAAGACTACCGCCTAAATTTGCTTTTTGTATTACTTCTTTATAAGCTACGTTTGGGAATATTGTCATTCCTCCGTTTTCAAGTGTTTTGCCACTTAAAAGCATAGCTCTTACATATTTGTCCTTAAACTCACCCGCATAAGTTGTTGTTAAATCAAAATTTGGCATAATTTTTTATTTTTTGTTTTTTAATTGTTTAGTTTGTTGTAAATCCTATTTTGTAAAGTGTCTGAATAGGTTCTAATCCCATCCATGTTTTTTAGGCTGTTTTTAGTTTCGGGGTTGTGTTTAATTGGAGTAGCAGAAAGCTTCTCTTTATTGTCTTTAGAATCTTCTTTGATTTCTTTCTTAGAATCTTCTTTAATATCTTCTGTGAATTCTTCTTTTACTGTGCGCGATTTTAACGATCCGTTATCCGTAACCGTCATATCAACATCAGTTTTGTTTTCTTTGTCTGCTTTTAGGCTTGCGACCGCTATTTCGAGATTTTCGATTCGCTTTTGCATACCAGCCCAGTCTTGAACATCAGCTTCTTCAGCTAATTCTTCTACTACTGCAACAGGTTCAT
>Ga0209482_1000489_pt1 | contig 33572 bp, 30 predicted proteins | sample CoawatmetaG10DNA_FD_187512 | JGI IMG/M metagenome (GOLD analysis project Ga0209482, IMG submission 187512) | Marine microbial communities from the West Antarctic Peninsula - Coastal water metaG104-DNA (SPAdes) (version 2) | ecosystem: Environmental > Aquatic > Marine > Coastal ...
CCTTGGCACTGACATAGTTTGAAGTAATTCAAAAGAAAGACTACTTTCAGATTGATCATTCCATTTAATAAAAATACTTTCAGAAGAGCCGTCAAGCCATATGTCATTGACAATATTATTTAGTGGCGCACTAAATGAATCAATCTGACGCTGTTTAGTGTCTGGATGTAAGTCTTCTTTGCTTTCACTATGATCTCTAAGCCAAAACCAAGGATAGCAACTCAAGGAATCATCACTCCAAAAAACATTTAAACCTGCATCTAATGATTCAATAGATTTAATTAACATTTTTCTTCCTTATTTAAATTTGTACAGTAATAAAATTTTATCACCTCAATAGGTTTTAATTTAAAAAAATTATATACCTAGCTCTCTTAATACAGCCATTAATGGCTGATCATTTTCTCTAGAATAGCCGATCACTTGTTTAACTTTTGTTTGTGCAACATCATAAGAATATGATCCACATACTGCCTCTCCATCTATATGAATTTTAAGCATTATTGCTTCTGCAGCTTGAAACTCTTTATGAAAAAATTTCCTCAACACATCTACTACAAACTCCATTGAGGTGTAATCATCATTAATCAAAATAACATCGAAACGATTTGGAATTTTTAGTTTTTGCTTTACAACTTTTAAATTAACCTGACTCATTTAATTAGCTAAAAGATTTTTTAAATAATAAAATTATTGAAATAAACATTACCACAATAGATGGCAATATAGAGCCTAAAAGAGGACTAAAGTCTAGACTTAGTGCCATTGCACTAGCAATTCTTGACAGCATTTCAAATGACAATGCCAGCGCAACTCCAAAAAATATTTTTCTCCCCAAGGTTACGTCTCTTGTAGATCCAAAGATGAATAACATTGCAAGTAAAATCATTGCAATAAGGGTGATAGGCTGTATTAAACGCTTATATAGCTCCACCTCAAAAACTCCTGAGCGTAATTTATTATCAGACAAAAATCTAATCTGTTTAATAAGGGTCCAGGTTGAAAGATCTTCAGGCTCTTTTTTTAAACTACCTATCAAATCCTGATCAAATGAAACTGTTTTATCATATGAATTTCGCTCTTTTAATGAAATACCTTCAAAAGAACTTGACTCATCAACAGAAAATATCTCACTGCCACTCATATCTAAAGAATTACCATCAAATAAAGCATTTTCTGACTTAATAACTCTTTCAATCTTATTTGAAGAGTTAACTTCGATAACTGTAATACCACTAAATAATGTACCATCGATATTTTTATTAACATTAATAAAGTTACTACCATCTCTAATCCAAAAACCTTGTTGATTAAAGGATGCACTAGAATTTCCCATAGCATTTGACTTGCTAGTTTTAGCAAGATTACTTGAAATTGGAGCTAGAAACTCCCCTACACAAATGAAGAAAAGTACAAAAATAAGGGAATTTTTTAAAGTTAGTAGTGTAATTTTTAATATAGAAGCACCAGATACTCGAAAAATAAGAAGCTGCCCCGTTGTAGCTAAGTGCCCCATACCTAAAATACATCCCAATAATATGATTGGTGATGCCTGTTTGTAAGCAACTTCTGGCAACTGAAGAAGAATATAGGTAGATGCTGAGAGGATTGTATAGCCTTCTTTTCCAATATTATTTAGCTCTTGTAAAAAGTTAAAAAAACTGTAGATACTAGTCCAAACCACAAGAACAACCATTGTGTAGCTTAAAAGTGTTTTAGCAATGTAACGATCTCTAATTTTCATTAAAATATAAAGTATTAATAACTGTTTTTAAAAGCATCTATTTTATGACTAACATACAACAAAATAAAATCTTGATAATTGATTTTGGATCACAATATACCCAACTCATTGCAAGACGAGTCAGAGAAATAGGCGTTTACTGCGAATTAGTGCCATATGATGTCAACCCCCATTTTATTGAAAATTTCAAACCTAATGGCATTATTCTCTCTGGTGGTCCAGATACAGTTAGTCAAAACGATTCAGCACGAGCCCCAAATATTGTATTTAATTTAAAAGTACCAATATTAGGGATATGTTATGGAATGCAAACTATGGCCATTCAGCTTGGAGGAGAAGCTAGAAGTGCTAAAAAAGCAGAATTTGGATTCGCTCAAATTAGGGCTAGAAATCACTCAAACCTTTTAACTGATATTAATGATGAAATTAATTCACAGGGTCATGGCCTATTAGATGTATGGATGAGTCATGGGATTGAGGTAACAAAACTACCAAAAGACTTTGAATTAATTGCATCAACTGATAACTGCCCAATTGCAGGTTTTGCAAATAGTGAAAAGAACTACTATGGGCTACAATTTCATCCAGAAGTAACACATACAAAAAAAGGGGTTCAAATCCTTGAAAGATTTGTTACAGATATCTGTAAATGTGATAAAAATTGGACTACTGACAATATTATTGAAGATTTATTAACTAATATAAAAAATCAAGTTGGTAACAAGAAAGTACTTTTAGGACTATCGGGCGGTGTTGATTCCTCGGTTGTAGCGATGCTTCTTTACAAATCTATTGGTGATCAACTAACCTGTGTTTTTGTAGATAACGGCTTATTAAGACTCAACGAGGGTGATGAGGTAATGAAGACTTTCTCACAAAACCTTGGTGTTAAAGTTATAAGGGCTGATGCTCAAGAGTACTTTTATGATCAACTTTCCGATGAAAGTGATCCTGAATTAAAGAGAAAAATAATAGGCAAAGCTTTTATTGAAATATTTGATAAAGAAGCACAAAAAATAAAAGACATTAGGTTTCTCGCACAAGGAACCATCTATCCTGATGTTATTGAGTCAGCTGGCGCTGCCTCGGGTAAAGCGAAAGTTATCAAATCTCATCATAATGTTGGTGGACTTCCAGATAATATGCAGTTCGAACTGGTGGAGCCACTAAAAGAGTTATTTAAAGATGAAGTAAGAGAGATTGGCGTAAAACTTGGCCTTCCAAAAAAAATGCTCTATCGCCACCCTTTCCCTGGACCAGGGCTTGGTGTTAGAATTTTGGGGGAGGTTAAAAAAGAATACGCTGAAATCTTAAGACAAGCAGATTATATTTTTATGGAAGAGCTTAACAACCAAGGACTATATGATAAAGTTGGTCAGGCTTTTGCTGTTTTCCTTCCAGTTAAGTCAGTAGGAGTTACTGGAGATGAGAGAAGGTATGACTTTGTTATTGCGCTTCGTGCTGTTGAAACTGTTGATTTTATGACAGCGCGCTGGGCAAGACTGCCATATGACTTCTTAGACCATGTTTCTAATCGTATCATGAATGAAATTTCACGGGTCTCTAGGGTGGTATATGATATTTCTGGAAAACCACCAGCAACAATTGAGTGGGAGTAATCAATTTTTAATAATTAAAAAAGAATACATGGAAACATTTTCAAAAAAAATTCAGGAAGATGAGGAAAATGAAAAACTTCAAATTAGGAAATTTTTCAATCATGTTAAAAATGGAGTTTGCGTAGAAGTTGGAGCAAATGAACCTATATCAATCGAATCACAATCATTACATCTAGAGGAAAAACTTGATTGGAAGTGCGTACTGATTGAACCTAATCCAATTCTCTCTCAAAAGGCAATAAAATTAAGACCTCAGGCAATAGTTTGTGAGTTAGCATGCACTTTTCCAAGCAATAAAAAGACTTTAATTTTAAATATTCCATTAGATGAAAATAATCAAGAGGTAACTGGTCATGCGTCTTTAGAAAAAAATGTCGACGAACATAATTATAGGTTTCATAATTCAATCGAGGTTAAGGGGGATACATTAACTAACATTTTAAAAAAAAGGAAAATTAATAAAATTGACCTTCTTTCTATTGATGTTGAAGGTGCCGAAATGGAAGTATTATTAGGTCTAGATTTTAATTTGTACTACCCAGAACTAATCTTACTAGAAGATAAACATTTATATTTAAAAAAACACTTATTCTTGAAAAAAAATGGTTACAAATTGGTCCAACGATTAAATAGGAACTGTTGGTATATTCCAAAAGTAGTAAAATTTAAGTCTAAATCAATAAAAGGAAAATTAAAATTACTCAAGCGAATGTATTTAAGTATTTGGTTTAAAAAAATTCATTATTCGATTGTTCATAAGACTTTATCTCCATTCAAAACATTATAAATTTTATTAGTAAAGTCTACTTACGCACTGTATAAGGAACAATGAAATCAATACAACAACACTGGAAACTGGTAACTATTTTCCTAATGCTGGTAATTGCTTTTTTATCTCTCTACCCTCTTCCAAAATTACCAGAGTTTCCAGGAACTGATAAGACTCATCATTTAGTTGCTTATTTTTTTCTAGCACTACCTTCAGGATTAAAAAAACCAAATAAATGGGTTTTATATATTTGTTTGTTTATAATTTTTGGAGGTGTTATTGAAATGATTCAACCATATGTTAATCGTTATGGGGAATGGTTGGATTTTTTCGCAAATACTATAGGCGTTATTTTTGGTTTTTTTGTAGGGCTAACTTTAAATAATAAATTTCTAACCAGCTATTAAAGTTTAGTTGTGTCAAAGTAAAATTTGATACTCTATAAGTCAATGGCAGTAACTATCTCAAAAAATGCAACTATTGAGTGGGAGTTAATAAAATTAGTATATGATTTACGCTTTTTTAACAGGCTTTATTCTTGGATTTTCATTAATTTTAGCCATTGGAGCTCAAAACTCATTTGTCCTTAGACAAGGACTTATAGGTCGTCATGTTTTTATTGTCGCTCTATTTTGTGCACTTTCAGATGCTTTATTAATTATTATTGGAGTAGCTGGAATATCAATATTCCTAAACTATATTGATTCAGTATCAGACTGGTTATTTGGTATTTCTGCTATTTGGCTTGCAGGTTATGGATTGTTGAGACTTAGAGATGCAGTTACTGGAAAGTCCGCTCTCGTTGTTGAAAATTCTTCAGCAAACGGATTGGCTTCAACGTTATCTTTTTTAGCAGTTGTAACTTTTGCTAATCCTCATGTTTATCTGGATACTGTGGTTCTTATTGGCTCAGTATCACAGCAATTTTCTGGTGATACCAAGCTGGCTTACATACTGGGCGCCTCAATAGCTAGTTTTGTTTTTTTCTTTAGCCTCTCTTATGGTGCTAAATTATTAGCACCAATAATGAAACGCCCTTCTGCTTGGCGAATACTTGATTGCTCAATAGCATTACTTATGTTTATTATTGCTATCAAGTTAGCGTATTCAGGGAATTGGCTTTAAACAATATGTCTTTATTAGAACTATAATTACTTTGCTAAAATTAACCTATGAATGATGACGAAAAATGGATGCAAATTGCTATCAATGAGTCTAGCGCCGCCAAGAGTGAAGATGAGATTCCAGTTGGCGCAGTTATTGTGAAAAATGGACAGCTCATTGCTCAAGCCCATAATCAACCTATTTCAACAAATGACCCAACTGCACATGCTGAAATCCTAGCAATAAGAAAAGCTGGGAAAAAAGAAAAAAACTACAGATTAGTTGGCACCACTTTATATGTCACACTTGAGCCCTGCTTAATGTGCTTTGGGGCATTAATGCACGCTCGTATCGAACGTATTGTCTTCGGTGCTAAAAATACAAAAAATGGTTTCAATGCCTCCCTCGTAGACTTAACTAATGATAGTCAATTTAATCATCGTACTATCGTCACTGGCGGGGTACTAGAAAACCAATGTCAGGAAATATTGAGATCGTTTTTTAAATTGCGTAGATAATTTAAGACTTTACTTCATGATTAAAAACTAAATGTTTATAATTATAATAATACTCTCTCTCTTAGTTATTTTTTTAAATCAAGAAAGAAAATTCTCTAATAGATCAAATTCACTCTGTAAACCCTGCTGGTCCTATAGCACTTACAACCTACTATTAATGTGTAAAGTTTGGACGGTAACCAGCAAGAAATAATACAGATTGAACTATTTCATCAACAGAATCCAAACGAGTCATCGGAATTTGAGAAAATAGCACCCTTTTTGTTGATCTGAAAGGCAATTGTGTCAGCTTTGATCAAATTGTGGCTACATCATTAGAGGCTTCAAATGAAATCTATCTACCAAATCGCCTCTTAGGCCTTTGCCAATTAGTCATATTTTAAAAAACCTTCAAAAGCAGGCTGGTTAGAATCAAATTGGCGAACTATCATATCACTCATGTAAAATTGGCGCTACATTTGACCTATTGGATAAAAATATCATTCTAGAAAAAATTATGCTCAGAGGTGGCTGGAAATCAGAAACTAGCAGAATGAGGTATCTTCAAAGCTGGAATGGGAGTAACTGGTTGATTATTAATTTACTATGAAAGTAAAAAACTCAATTTAATATTATTTATGCCTTGAATATCCATCTGGATTTTGTGACTGCCAACGCCAAGTATCTTCACACATCTCATCAAGATCATATTCAGCACTCCACCCAAGTTTTTCTTCTGCGTAGGCAGGGTCAGCATAGCAAGTCGCTATATCACCAGGTCTTCTGCCAACTATTTGATAAGGGACAACTTTGCCTGAGGCCTTTTCAAAAGCCTTAACCATATCAAGTACAGAATATCCATTACCCGTGCCTAAATTAACTGTTAATACTTGTGATTTATTTTCTAATACTTTTAATGCTTTAACATGGCCTTTTGCTAAATCTACCACATGAATATAATCACGCACACCTGTTCCATCAGGTGTATCGTAATCACTACCAAATACACTAAGCTTTTCTAATTTACCAACTGCCACTTGTGAGATATACGGTATTAGGTTAGTAGGAGTATCATTCGGATCTTCACCAATTAATCCACTCTTGTGAGCACCAACAGGGTTAAAGTATCTAAGTAGTGCTATATGCCAACTATCATCTGCAAAAAATACATCTTGAAAGAACTCTTCAATCATTAACTTTGATCGACCATATGGATTAGTTACTGACAACGGGAAGTCTTCCTTTATGGGTACAGTATGTGGATCACCATATACCGTAGCAGAAGAACTAAAAACAAGCGTCTTGCAATCAAACTCTCGCATTACATCAGCTAGAATGAAAGTACCACCTACATTTGTATCATAATATTCAATAGGCCTCTCAACTGACTCACCTACCGCCTTTAACCCTGCAAAATGAATGACACCATAAATAGAATATTTCTCAAATATTTGAGTAAGTGCAGCCTTATCACGTACATCCACTTTATGAAAAGGAATATTACAGTCAACCAAGCTCTCTACACGCTTTAAAGACTCTAGTGAGGAGTTACACAGATTGTCAACCACTACAACCTTATAGCCAGCTTTAATTAATTCAATACAAGTATGTGAGCCTATGTAGCCGGCACCACCTGTTACTAAAATTTTCATAATAATTATTTTTTAAATCTAAACTTGAAATGAACAATTCGTCGATAAATAATTGTATAAATTATCATAAAAATAAATGCCCAAATAATAAGCATTTTTTGATTATCATTCCAAATAACAGCTGGAATTATTCCAACAAAAGACAATACCCATAAAAGTGGAGATGTCATACTATTCTGTATAGTTTTATTATTTTTAAAAATCTTACCTCTAATTAAACGCTTATAAATCATCATATGAAGATGAAATTTATCTGGATGACTTAAAGGGGAATTACGAACAATTTTCTTACGATAAACACTAAAGGCTGTTTCATATAATGGATAAATAAATAACAACAGAATAAACCAATGTGATACTTCTTCATTACGAATACCTAACATTAGACCAATCATGGTCAACATGAAACCAATAAAAAAAGCACCACCATCACCAATAAATATATAACCAAAAGGGAAATTAAATATAAACGTACCTAATATAGATAATATTAACAATAGGCTTAGTTGGATAACTAAGGTATCACCAAGAATATTAGCAACATATGCAATGGCTATTAATACAATAATACTATAACCAGGCATAAGCCCATTGAATCCATCAATAATATTTATCGCATTTATAGCCCCTCCCACAATTAAAACTGTGAATAGCAGGCTAATTATAGAATTAGATAAAAGATAATCAACTGCGTCGAATCCTAAAAAATTAATATTGACATCAAAAATAAAAAACATCATTACAATAGATATTACGGTAGAAATAAATCTCTTAAGTGGAGATAAGCGAATAATAAAATCTTCAATCACACCGCCTAAAAATACAGGCAAGGAGGCTAGCAGCAGATAAATATAATTTATCTCTTGTAAATCAAGATACCAAAGTCCAATAAAAAAACTCATAAATACTGGAATACCTCCAATTCTAGGGGTGGGGCGATGATGAAACTTTTGAATACCAGTCAAATCATTAGAATCCGTTACCCAGTTTTTGGGAAGTAGAATAATAATAAGTGATAAAGAACATGAAATTAAGAGTGCAATAATCATAATGATATATTTTAAAGATAAAATATTGCTAATCTATAATAAATTTATAAACAAAATAAAGAAGTGTATTTAGGAATATACTCAATGTAAAACTTTATTCTCCACTATTAATTTAATGTTTTTTATAGCCATCACCTTGTCAGAATGTTATTACTTTATATTTGATCCTAGTATAGAAGTGTAAACCTTTATCAAGGAGTTTGCATGACTATCCCAACTATGTTTATCAACTACAAATTCCCTTCCATTAAGCGCAATCTCATTATACCTTTTTGGATTTAACAATACATTGATCACTTGATTAGAAAAATCTAAAGCAGAATCAGCAATTAAAACTTCTTTCATATGTGACACCTTAACATCTCCAACACCATATGATGTTGAAACAATTGGAATTCCACATGACATAGCTTCTAATAATTTAATCTGCATTCCTGATCCAGATACCATTGGAGCTATCGCCACTAAAGACTCTGAAATTAATTCCGTTATCGAGTCAACATATCCTGTCACGATAATACTATCTGATTCTAAATTTTTTATTTCGGAAACAGGATCCCTACCAGCAATTATAAATATAACATCTTTGACTGTTAATTTTATCTTATCAAAACAATTTTCAACAAACCAAACTACAGCTTGTACGTTTGGCTCATATGACATGTTACCACTAAAAATAATTTGATTTTTCTTAGCAATAGATGGGTAAAAACTATTTGTATCTACTCCTAAAGGGATTATTTTTGAACTAATTGTTAGCATAGCTCCATCCCTTCCAGCAACAACAATAGTTTTATTAATATTTCTAGGTAGTGATTTTTCAAATTTAACCAATCTGTGGTATTCTTCTTTATAGATAATTTTCTTTATGAAACTCTTTGCATTCTCAACTCTATATAAAAAATTTAACTGCATAGAGTCGATCAAATCTAATACAACTGGTGTGTTTATTTGATTAATATATGGAACAGTCCTAATAAGATATGCATTAACTAAATCAAACGCCTCATTATTAATAATCTTATTAACCCTTTTTTTTATGGAGGGAGAATTGTAATACATCACCTGAAAAGGATCTTTACAAATAAAAGAATTTCTTAAAATATTAAAAAATCCATTGACTTTTGTAACTTTAAATGCCCAAATATTTGTAAATAGGTGTTTTATATTTTTTAATTCGCTTAGTTCCTCTTCATCCTGGTAGAGCGTAATTAAGTTAAGTTTATGTTTTTTGTGCATTATGACTGCACGATTATAAATTAGCATACGATCTCCACTAGTCGGAGGGAAAGGTATTCTGGTTGAAATGTATAAAATCTTCATTAAATTAATCTTTGATAGTCATAGTCTATTTCACTTTATGTGAATATTGTTCCAATATAAATGGTTTACATTAATTTGCTTACATTTATCATATTTTGGAGGGGTATCAATATTTGATAATAGACTCAACAGTTTATTCTTAAAATCAACCTTATCACTTGGATTAAAAAAAACGGCATATGAGGATGCAACTTCTTTAGTTGCGCCACCATCACTTGATAATATATGCAATCCTCTATATTTCGCTTCTACCAAGGGAATGCTAAACGACTCAAAAAAGGATGGCACGACCAATATTTTAGAATTATCATACAAATCTACTAAAGTTAACTGCGAAACTTTTCCGTGGAATTTAATCCTATCAACAGAAAATTCTTTACTCCCCACCTCTTCTCTCTCCACGCCAACAATATCTACTTTAATATCTGACTGAATATCCTTAATTAACTCAATGAAACATTCAAGAAAAAAAATTAAGTTTTTTTGAGGATGTGCGCCGGTTACCAATATGATTCTATTTTCCCTTTCCCCCCATTCTGGCTTATCTTTGTTTATAAATTCTTGATTACATATATTTGGTACAACTGATAATTTATTTTTAATATTATGTTTTGAATACCTTAGCACCTCTTTTGAAGACCACTTAGAAACTGTAAATATCTTTTCAGAAACTCTACATGAATAATTAAACAAAATAGATTGGTAAAACAGAGCAATATGCATTTTAATAGTATTTTGATTTTTATTATTTATCATATAATCATGTGAGTACTTATATGAAACATCATGAATCGTAAGATATATTTTACAACTAGGTTTTAATTTTAGGAAAAAAGGTGCTACATTAGCAAACATATGTAGCTGATCTAGATTTAATAATAATGAAAAAAATGGCAATAAAATTTGTTCTCTAATAATTGGATTTGAGACAAATAAATTTATATATCTCACATCACTTTTTATCCATTTAGGCTTGGCCCCTACTCCAAAAACAATAACAGTATTATTCTTTATAAAATCATCAGATGGAAGTCCAATATTTTTTTCATAAACCCCAATTCCTCTTGGCTCTTTGGCGCAGGCTAACGAAGCATCAATCCCTATTATTTTCGACATTATAATTTACACCTCGAACTACTGACTTTTGATTAATAATTCCAATATATAGCAGAAAAAACAATATTGGCCCATAGAAAATACTTAATAATAATGACACAAACCGTATCGCCGTCATTTTTTTCATAAAAATAAAATAAAAAATAACAAAAAAGTGCAGGGGTGCAAAAAAAGCCCAAAATTTTCCATATAAAGAATACGAAGGCGTGTAATCTAAAGTGAATATTGCACCACAACATATTTCGGTGACTGGGGGTATTAAATATTTTAACCTTTGAGATCCAAAATGCTCCTCTGCTAACAACACCTTTTTTATATCAAAATTGGATATTTGAACACTTATCAAATCGAGGAAGGTGAAAATTCTGGCTATTCCATTCATAATAGGGGTTGAATCAATCGTTACAAATAAAGATACAGAGAATATAATTAAATAAATAATATGCATTTTTTTATAAAATTTAACATCTTTACTAATAAATAATCTATAAATAAATTGAATAAAAATTACAAATACAAATGTTAAAGTAGCAGATATTGATACAGTTAGAAAAACTCCCAACCCATAAAATAAAAGCCGGTTTAAAGGGATTCTATTTAATACCCACCAAGAGAACATTAAAAATGAAATAAGTAGACTTCCCATATATGCTGGTTCTGGTGCAAAACCTCTTACACCTCCAGATCTAAAATCTAAAACAAGTGTAAACCTCTGTGAAAAAATATTTGTTATTGATTGTAAATGTTCAGGGAACAACCTTTGCAGCACCATAAAAGAAACCAATACGACAGAATATCGAAAAATATTATTTTCTATTTTTTTTAGATTATCAATAGAAATTTTTGATACTAGATACAATGAAGATAGAACAACAATGATTTGAATGAATTCAATAGATGTTTTTAAATTTAAGTTTAATAAGAAAGCTAGACAAACAAACAAAACAAAACAACAGCCTAAGGGAAGGAAAAATTTTTTTGTACTAGGAAAAAATAATAAAAAAATTATTGATAAGGGAAGGATTTCATGACGACCTGGCATGTCAAAAGGTATAAATGGAAAAAATAAAGTAATAGATAGCAAAGTTATTAGCAAGCCATTATCTTTCCTTAAATATTTTCCTCTTTTCATGAATTTTAACTATATTTTGTTAAAAATTTCCTCAAAAAAAAAACACAAATCTAAGTTAATACTACCCGAGTCGCAAGAGCTTAACTGTAAATCATGGCAAAAGCAATTACTACCTTAAGTCGTCATTAAGCACAATTAAAAATTAGTTTATTACACTATTTATTCGCTCTTTAATTTTATCGCTACTTAGACCATATTTTTCATATAGATCTGAGGGTTCACCAGATTCAGGAAAAGTATCATTTAATCCAATCCTATGTAATTTGACACTTAATCCTTCTTCAGCAATAACTTCAGCAACCGCAGACCCTAAACCACCAATTATTGTGTGATCTTCAACTGTAAATACGTGGTTAGCTGAGTACTTTATAATCATTTCTCTATCTAATGGCTTAATTGTATGAAAATCAATTACACTTAAATCAAGCCCTTCTGTCGCATCTAGTACATCCCCTAAAACACAACCTGAAGAAAATACTACCCCAAGAGAGCCAGTTCGATGCAATACTCCCCTTCCGATTTCAAAAGAATCGTTTTCAGTGTAAAGTTCTGCAACAGGCTGCCTGCCAAGTCTTAAGTAATAAGGATTAGTTATTTCACTTTCACATAAAAATTTTACAAGTGATTTTGTTTGGTTGTACGTTGAAGGATTTAAAACAGTCATTCCTGGAAGTGTCCTCATTAAACTAATATCCTCTAATCCCATTTGAGTAACACCATCTTTTCCAATCGCTAAGCCGGAGTGAGTTCCAACAAGAATACATGGTGCATTTGAATATGCAATTGAGCACCTAATTGCGTCATATTTACCTGTTAAAAATGAAGCAAAAGAAGCAAGAAAAACTTTAAACCCATATTCTGATAATCCTGAAGCAATACCTATCATATTATTTTCAGCTATGCCCATTTCAAGAAATCGCTCAGGATACTCTTTACCAAAAGCACTAATCTTTGTCGCTCCACCCAAATCAGCATTCAATCCAAGAATCTGATCATTATTTTCTGCTGAAACTTTTAACTGTTCTCCAAACGCATCACGAGTTGCTTTCATCATTTAGCTCCGATAAGGCATTTAAATATTCTTCTTTCGAGGGAACTTTGGCATGCCATGCTGGACTTCCCATAAATGAAACACCCTTTCCTTTTATGGTGTTCAATATAATACAAATTGGTTTGCGATTTTTCTCTAAGCTATTCATTGTGACGGATAATTCTTCAAGATTATGACCATCTATAGAATATGTTTGCCACCCAAATGATTTTATTTTTGACTGCAGGTCACCAAGATCTAAAATGTCTTTTACATACCCATCATTTTGTGCTCCGTTAGCATCAATAAAACAAATAAGATTATCTAACTCATACTTTGGTGCAAGCATAAGTGCCTCCCATATTTGTCCTTCCTGAGTTTCCCCATCACCAATAACGCAGAATATACTATTATCTAATTTTTTTAATTTACAAGCTATTGCATGACCTATTGCAATACTAAGGCCTTGTCCTAAGGCTCCTGTAGTGGCATGCATATATGGTAATCTCTCTTTATCAGGATGACCTTGGAGTGGGGAATTAATTTCTCTAAAGTCATTTAAATTTTCAATAAGACCTAATTCAAAGAGCACTGCATAAAGTATAGGGACAGCATGGCCTTTAGATAATATTAACTTATCTTTACCTTCTTCTATTAGGTTGAAGTTACTATAAAGATACGCAACAAGTTCAGCAATTGAAAAAGAGCCGCCGATGTGGCCTGATTTTTTTTCAAAAACCATATTTAACACATGCTTTCTCAGATGATTAGGGTTAATTTTCATTAGCTACATATTCCTTAAGAAGGCCAACAGCAATATGGGTTATTGTTGATATGCAATCTTCATAATGAAAATTATTATTATTGCCACCGGTCTGCCCTGGGAAGGTTGATGCTGGACTGTTAATTCTAAGCATTAAATCTGCATAGTCATCAGATTTAGTAATTTGATTCCTCGTCATAACTATACAAATTAATTTTAAATCTTTTGCAACCTTTAAAGCCTCAATAACATTGCTTGAGTTGCCTGAACCACTCATTGCAAATAAAATATCCCCTTCTTTAGCTTGGTATTTTAATTGCTCTGAGAATATATGATCAAAACCAAGATCATTAGTAATACCAGTTATTGTTGCCCCAGAATCACACAAGCTTACAGCATGAAAATTATTTCGATAACCCTGCCTTCCTGACTTATCTTCTGATACAAAAGGATGCATGTTCAAATCTAGCACTAAATTTTGGACAGACGCAACATTTCCACCATTACCACAAGCAAATATTTTTTTTTCATTCTTGTAAGCACTAATTATGAATTCGACAAATTTTTCAATATCTTCCGTTGGAATTGATAAGAGAGCATTATTAGACTCTGCTTTATACAAATTAATTAATTTTTTCATTTTTATCCTTTGTTAATTTTTTTGCCAACATATACTTTCCTAGTAGAAACAAAAATTTTCCATACTCACCATCATGAAATTCTTTATACAATGAACATATACCAATATACTGAAGTATTCCTAATAATTCAACATTACTCCAGCTTATGTCTCTCTCCTTGCAGAAATTTTCAAAATAAATCATTAATAAATTTAAGTTACTTTTTAAATTATATTCAAGAAAGGCAGTATTATTTTTAATTTCATAACTATATCCCTTAGATAGGACAATTTGACCATTGATAATTATTGCATGATACAATTTTCCAAGATCATAATAGAAGTCACCAATCTCTAGACTTTTTCCAAATGAGTCTCTCCAGTCAATTAGTTTAAAGTCATCACCATCGTGCAATATATTTTCAGGTTGAAAGTCTCCATGAAATCTAGTAGGCACTGATAAATCATATATTGAATGCCAGTCTATCTCTTCCAAAAGTTCCAATATTCCATTAACTCTAACTCCATTAATGAAATTAACATTATCTAAGTCAGTTCCAGCAAAAGAATTAATTATTCTGTTATGAGTTTTATTGTAGTACATCTCTTGGCAATTACTTAAAAAATCATCTGTCTTTTCAAATTGTTTTGATGCAAATTTCTCAAAATAAAAAGGTAATATTTTTTTTACCAAATGATCATCTGATAAGTTTGATAAAAGCTTTCCATTGACATAATCATAGGAAAACATATTTTCATTTAGGTATTTTATATCTGGGACACTTCCGTTTAAGTATTTTGCTCGCTCAATTCTTCTTTTTGCAACACTAGCATCTGCGAAGTATTTTACAACTTTTCCGTTTTCAATAAAAACTGCTTCATTGGTTTTAGTTGCAACTACTTCATGCGAAAAATTTTTTCTAACTTTTTCATACGAATCATCACTCCCAGTATCATGCCATATGCAATCTATCAACCTTATACTTTCTAGTCCATCAAAACCATCTAGCACTTGATATTCAGCATTATTTCCTAAGGTAGGATTTTCAGATCTAAAAGAATTGTTACCCTCTAAACTATCCCAAAATGAAGCATAGTTATATATTCCAGCTGAACCTACATAGGCCAGGTTGCCCTCACCAAAATATAATTTTTTTAAAAATTTAGCGCCTTGTTCATCTTCATGGTCATAAACTAGACAATATTTTGATGAGTCTTCTAATTCGACATGGGAAACCCCCATCCAATCATCATTAAGTTCCTCAAAAATATTTGAGTCTTCAAGAATAGTATCTGCAGAAGTAAATATAAATGGTGACTCTAAATGTTCTTTACAATTTAATAAGCTCAAGCCTGGCCCAGAACCATCTCCATCATAATTATTAATGTCTACAAACTTTATATTTCTTAAAGGAAATATATGTTTAACATATGATTTAACTTGTTCTGACTTATATCCAACAGCTATAATAATTTCTGTATCTTCAGAAACACACTCTATTATATGAGATATTACTGCTTTATTTTCTAAGGGAAGCAAAGCCTTATGAAGTCCAGTAATAGATGTATTTCTAGTCCCCTTACCAGCAGCTAAAATGCATAGCTTAAAGTTAATATTACTTTTTATGCTCACTATCTATTTTTCCAGATACTCTATTTGTATCATCTTCATATCTGACTACGTCATTTAAGTGAGGAGTAGAAACTTCCAAGGCAGTGTAAGATTCTATTGCAATAACTCTGTGCTTTCTATTCAAGGGAACAGTCCAACCTGAACCAACTTCGTAAATCTTTGATTCCATTTCTCCATCATCATTTTCTAATAAGACCTCTGCTCTTCCTTCTATAACATAGTTAGCCTCAATCTTATATTCATGGGATTGAAGGCTACATTGATTACCTTTCTCCATATGAATAACTTTGAAAGCATAAAATTCATTAAGCTCAAGCCAGAGTTCATAACCCCATGGTTTAACAACTTTATAATTACTCACAGATAAAGAATCTGGCTTTTCAGAGTCAATTAAATCTTTATAGTCATCAAGGGCTTTCTTGATGAAAGAATCTTTAACGTGGTTAAATTTCATAATTAGCTAATCAAAATTTATGTAAAGAAAAATATTATACATTTTATTATCGAAAATAAATAGGGCTAGTTGGCTTCTAAAGTTAAAATTATTACATAACTTATTTAGCAAGAAACTTCGCTAGTGCATAATTCACTTCTTTCATTTGAAGTTCGAGTCCAGTGTAAAGTGAAAATTGTTTCTGGAATTGATATTTTGTCATTTCAATCCCAGAAAAGAAACCCTTTCCTGAATCTTTTGCAGCAATAATTATTTCTGAATCTAAAGGAGAAACTACTAAATCAAAAATCATATTTGCGTGGTTAAAAAGAATTTCCAACTCCCCATGATATTTTGCAGGAGTGGCATTAATTAAGAGATCATAGTTAGAAGATATAGAGTCAAGATTTTCTAATAAACTTACATTATGAAACTTACTTTTTTCTGAAGCAGCCAAAACATTTCTAGAAAAAATTGAAATTTGATCAATATTAAGGCTTTTTAATGCTACAACAATTGAATCCACCACAGACCCAGAGCCGTATATGATAACTTTTTTGACATTTTCTTGCTCTAACACTTTATACACACCATATATGTCCGTATTATGTCCAATTGTATTACCATCTGCATTAACAATGGTATTTACAGATTGTGATATTTTTGCATTATTACTTAATTCATCTAAATAGGGAATAACCTTATTTTTTAAGGGCATAGAAACACTGCAACCTCTAAAATTTAATGTTTTGATGGAGCTAACCATTTCTTTTGGGTTGTCACAGAAGCGTGGAATATATATTGAATTAATATTATATTTTTCAAAAAAAAAGTTATACAAAGTTGCTCCAAAATTTCCAGGCCTGGAGGAGCAAGAAAGGTAAATTGAAGTTTTATTATTTATTATCATTATTTTTTTAATTAAAAAATAGTTATTTAGTTAAAACTTGTTATTAGAATAGATTGATTCCAAGTAAGAAACAAGGATAAAGCAAAAAAATGCTTTAAGTAATATTTATCTTATCAGACAGTCCAATCGCCCAAACTTAACTGATTATCAGGGAGCCGAGTAGGGTCATATTCAGAAAAAAATTTCTGCATAATATGTATACATGCCTCTGCAACAGCTCTATCACCTCCTGAGCGACTAGTAACAAAGTTAGCGTATTGCTTTGCATTATTATCTGCGTTTTGAGGTGCAATTGAATAACCAACCTCTTTCATAACATAGTGATCAAAAATACCATCACCCATATAAATGACCTCTTTTGGGTTATATTTTTCTTTAATCCACTCAATTCTTTTTATTGTGCTAACTAAATCAAGATCAAAATTCATATCATCTTTAATTCTTTTGTTGCTAATTAAAAATCCCCTTTTATCACCAGTAACAAATCTAATTTTAATATGAGGACTAAGAAGACCAAGCCCATCATTATCATCTGGGCCAAAAATCTTCATTTGTTTTCCTTCTTCAGAATAAAAAAACTGACCAGTAGTCATAACCCCATCAACATCTAAAATTAATATTTTTGGTTTAATATTCATTTTCTATAGTCTCTTATAAAGCTATTAAATTAATCTCTGGAAAATTATGCCAAACGCTAGCTAAGTTCCAGAGTTTTTACGTATTTTATATGAATGCTATTAACAGCATAATGTTTCGTCTGGTATAAAAATATAGCAATTGTTAAAGGAAGAGGCAAGAGGGTAAATGAGAATCACTTTGCTAATTCATTTAAGCTTGAGTAACAAATCTCATTTTAAACCCATCATTGATAAATACTCTTTATTACCTTATAGCTATCAACTATTAGCTTAAATGTAAAATGATGTGGGCCAGGCTCAAAAAGATGGCTAGCTGAAAAAAGTACTATCTTAGCGTCTGTTTTATTATTAAACCCACCAACACTATTATCTAAATTTTTTATTGTATTAAAGTAATGAATACCAGAGACTCCAGCAGCAGTTGAGATATTTAGTCCACATTGAGATAATTCATTTGCAGCCTTATCGACTCGTGACTCATCTACAATAAGTTTTTTTTTATCCCAGTAGTAACATTGATCAACTACTGTTTGGGCAAATCTTCTATATTTACTTGTTGGAAATAATAATCCATATCGCAGGTAGATTGTCTCAAAAGACTGCATAAAATTCGCTGGATTTAATAACTTAAACGCGATATCTAATTTATTATTATTGTAAATTGCTCTATTTTTAAGTATTCTGCTTTCACCACCTGGATAGACTGGTCTGAACGTTATCTTAACATTTTTTATTACATGGTAAGGCCTTGAAAAATAGCCATTACCTCTAGATACTTTTAGGTATTCCATCGAATTTTTATCTAACTTTTTAACATCATTTTCGTAAAAAATAATGTGATCTGAAACAGTTTCATTTCGATCAGCCATACCGCTATTTATCAAAATATCCGCACTATTCATAGCGCCATTACACACAAATACTCTGTCGAATCTTTTTACTAAATCACATCCCTCAAAAGTCGCATTAACTGAATCTTTATTTTTAGACAAACGTATACACTTTGGCACATAAGCAAGATGATTTTTTAATTTTTCCATCAAGTTATTAGGGCGGATAGGACTATAAGGAACTATTTCATGATTAGACAAAATAATTTTTGGCTTCATATTAGAAATTAATTTAAAAATTTTAACTAAATCAGCATCCTGATTTTTAAAATCTATTAGTCCAAAATCTATTACATTGTGCCAGAAATTACCAAGCCCACCTTTCCCAGAATAAGATGTCAAAGTATTTACACCCAACAAATTGTGGTATGTTTTAATATTGGCACTTTCCTCACTTATGGTAATGTCGGTCAATCCAAAACTTTTTAAAAAAGTTACTACTGAACTTCCTACTATACCACCACCTATAACCAAAATTTTTTCCATAATTTACCTAGTCAACATGTCTCCAATACAATAATTTATTCTTAAAATCTTCTGATTAAAAAACACTATATATGAGGATGCATCCTCTTTAGTTCTACCATCGCTTGATAATGCCCATAATCCTCTATATTTTGCCTCTAACAAAGGAATACTAAATGACTCAAAAATTTATGTCATGATTAATAATTGAGCATTATCACAAAATCTATTAAATTTAACTTAGAAACCTTGGCATGAAATTTAACTCTATCAGTAAGAAAAAAGTTGTTATCTTTTCTTTATTATGAAAAATATAATTCGCAACTACTGAAGTATATTTTTGAGTGATTTCCATTTTAAAAAATTTATTTACAAATTATAAAAATAATAAGCACACTTATTTTTTAGTGTAATAATAAACGTCTTTGAATTTCTTAGTTTGACAAACATAGGCTCCAAATTCAGACGGTAAATCCTCTCCTTCTACTACTATGTCCCCAATATACTCATCTTGTTTCTCAAGGTATGAGAAGAAGTCTTTTTCTACTCCTTCAATATCGATCTTAATCAAAGTAGAGTTGGGCTCCATTTTTGAAAAATAAGTCAACAAAGTTTCAAAATCGATACAGTCCACAGAAGTCTTCTCAATGTAATTAAAACTAGCTGATTTAATGAGCGCACTATATCTCGAAGAATCAGACACAAAGAAATCTTGCGCACCAGATGTTTTTGCTATTGCAGCTTCAATAATCTCGATATCTACACCTTTAATATTTTTTTTGATATTATATTTAAGAGTCTCGATAACTTTTGCATTGGGCTCAATAGCCACCAACCTCTTCACATCTACCAATTCACACAAAAAAATACTTGCACAACCAATATTTGCACCAATATCTACAATATTTTTATACTCACTCCACCTAGGAGTTTTATATATCTTCCAATTGAAAATCTCATTAATAGTGAACAAATCTTTGACTTCATCAATTTTGATTGTATGTAATGATTTTATTAAAGAAATAGAAGCTGGCATCTGCTTTTTTAGGAAACAGTAACCCATTATAAAATCTGAATAGTAATTATCAAAAATTCTTGACCCTAGAATAGATCTTACAGTTGAAAACTTAAATATTCTTTTAAACATAACCAATCAAAACTAAACAAAAACTAATAAATTAATTATACAATTAAGTTAGAAATCAAATCACTCAAAATAAATTTAAAGTATTACTTTTAGTGCAATTCATATTTAATAAGTATGAAAAATACCAATAATTAACATTGCCAAGAAACCTTAAAATCAAAAATAGTAATCATAAATTATTCTATCAAATAGGTTGCTCCTAATAAGTTCAATAGTAAAGTTACTGACGTACTTCAAAAACCAATCACCTATTTATGCGCAATTTATTGAATTACTCTGAACTTATCTACTAATTAATTTTAAGATAAATCGAGGCTTAGAGAGGAGAAAATATAGTACGCTTACTATTGACTTAAAATTTAAAGAAAGTACAGCTCTTTTAGTAAGTCTTTTAAAAAAATAACTATCAACTGATTCAATATTAAAAATATTTTTCCTTGTAATTTGTTCTAATACTCTTATTAAAGATTTGTGGCCTACTTGATCAAAGGTATAGTTAACTTCACTTAATAGATTTTTTGAGTCAAAATTTGTAAAGTCTGAATATTTTTTTGCAACCAAAATTGCATCGTTTGACATCAAATTCTTTTCTATTATAGATTTTTGATTTGATGACCTATTGTAAATAATTCCTGGCTTATTAATATTCTTAAATATTGCACCTTGCATTGCCAGCCTTGTCCATAAGTCATAATCTTCACAAACTGAATTTTGATATTTTATTTTTATTTTTTTTGAAACTTTCATCATAACTGTGGGATGAACAATAGGATTACAAAAAAATAAACTTTTAGTAATTTCATCATGTGTAGAAAAATTCAATTTAATATTTTTCTTATTTAAGATATATGACATTCCACAAATATCAATACTTGCATCATTTTTAAAAACTTCTAATTGTTGTTTAATACGATTAGGCAACATTTCATCATCAGCATCCATTCTCGCAATAAACTTTCCTTGCGCTAGTTGAAGTCCTTTATTTAGCGCATTGACTAAACCTAAATTTTTATTAAAACTCCAAATAAAAATCTTTTGATGTTTTTTTTCATAGGATTCTATTATGTTTTTAGTCCCATCTGTTGACCCATCATTTAATATTATTAATTTCCAGTTTTTTTCAGTTTGGTTTATTATTGAGTCAATACAGCACTCAATAGTATTCACTGCATTAAATACCGGTAATATTATTGACACCTCTTCTTTATCAGACATATTTATTATATTTTTTTAATGGCCTAACTCAGATACAAAGATCTATAAGTTTTCATTTAGAATTTATTTTTTTGAATGAAAAGAATTCGAAAAAAGTGACAGGTATACATGCTTTATTATTAGGTATATTTTTAAAAATTTTAATAATGAAATAACTATAGATCTTCCTTTTACTCGTGAATATAAAATAAACTGAATAAAAGTAGCTTTATTTTTTTTAAATCTATTTCTTTCTAACAATGCTTCCATCATTGAACAGTCATTCAAATCTTTTAATTCAGAGCGATTTTTTTTCATAAAAAAAACTCGCTCAAATGATAAAAATTTTAAACCATTAAAATAAAAATAAAAATCTGGATTGTATATTAATTCGTTCTTAGTTTCCTGATGATGAAATAATTCATCATCGTGCAGCCCAATTCCCTTCGGCATGTTTTGAACACTATCTGAGTTGCATAATAAATCTATATCTACTGACTTTCTAAGACCATATAAAGCTAATAGCATACTACCATCAACAACAAAATCTTCATACATCAATTTATTGCTCAGAGCAAAATCTTTTAAATATTCTATATTTTTATGAACTTGTAAGTATTTATTAGGAACTGAATGATTTAACATATGAATACTATTGGCATTAAACAAAGTGCGTGAAACTCTTATCGCCTCATCTTTATTATCAGTGATATGTATTGAGTGCTTGCCTATTTTAAAAATATCCCTAATTTTTTGTTTGGTATTAATAACATCATTGAAATTATCAGCTTTAAATGCTATTACCCTAACCGAATTATAAGTTTTAAAACATTCAACAAGCTTATGTTTAGCTCCAGAAAAACCATCCTTTTCACTTCCTATCCAATCTTCTCCATAATAAATCTGAGATATGAGATTATGCGCACCTTGAAAATCTAACTTTACATTTTTTTTATAAATAATATTTTTTATAATTTTGTTAATTTCCGACTCACAGCCAACTGCAGATGGCCAAATAATTGCGATGTACACATTAGATGAGTATTCAACAAACTTAGTAGCTGCAATATCAAGAAAATTTTCTGGAACCCCTCTTTTATAAAAAAAACTATAATCATATATATGATTAGAAGCATTCAATTTTATACAATCAACTATTTTGTTAGTTACGATTGCACTTGCTACTCTATGAGAGCCATTTGCGATAGATCCATCTATTGATAACGGAACAAGTGATTGATCACTTGAAAAATCATTAAGATCAATACTTTCAAAAATCTTTAGAAAATTTTGGTAATATTGGTCGATTGAATTTTTATCAAGACTCCCTGGCTCTTCAAACTTTCCTAAACTAAATGCCCTAATATGATCCTTATAAATTTTTTTTGAAAAAATAACTTTATTCTCAATCATCTCCAAGTAAAGTATTTTAAAAGCCAAATCAAATCTGTTAAAAGTTAATAGTTCGCTACCTTTGATAGATTCAATATGATAACTATCATTTTTAACATCTTTATGGAAATGAGTGTCCACTTTTTTCTTTACTTGATCTTTTGTGATTTTCAAAATAAGCTTCAAAAATTTAGTACTTAAGTACTTTCTGTATTATTTTTTTTATAAGGGTATGCCTGTACATAGTACTTTTAAATCTATAAGTTAAATCATTATAAATTATAAGATCAAGAATATTGTTCAAAAAGCCAGAAAATGTTCTGCCTTCTTTAACAACGCAGAATTGCTTTACGTGAACTAACCTTCCATTTAGAAGGGTTTTTGTCAAAATATATATCATATGTAACTTATTGTGTATTGGAACCAAGAATATTATAGAGTCTAATCCAATAAAAGGCCTTCTTTGTAGAACTTGAAGGCCACTTTCTACCCTATTAAAATATACTAAATCTACTTGATTATGCTCACTCTTAATAGTTTTTATAATATCTAATACACATGGATCTAATAAACTAGAAGAAGGGTAGTAATTCGCCTTATAATCTCTTTTTAAGGATTTTATTATAGATATTTTATGTAAATTAAAATTTTGCAATTGTGTTTTTTCATAGCTATCCATTAAAGTATTAAATAAACCTTCATACATGTAGTTATAATTAAAAGTGCTGTAAACTTTATCATATAGCTTCTTAGCTATTTCAATTCTTTCCAAATCATGACTTACATAATAAACAACCTTACTTACAAGATCAGGAATATTTTTATACATGATTATTTCAACGCCCTCTTGTAATCCATAATCATTAATAAGTGGCTCGTAGAATGTAACAATTGGAAGCCTAGATACCCTTACTGCCTCCCAAATCTTTGTGTTCATATGTAAGCTTCCTGTTGCATGATCTTCAAGAAGCGCTAAAACAATTTTAGATTTAGATAGTACATTATTAAAGTTCTCAGTTGAAACATAGCCATGATAGCTTTTGCGTGCATAATCATACTTATCCCATTCTTTACTTCCATATATCGCCAAACTAACCCCAGAATCAAGCAATGCTTTAACTATTTTTGGTCTATTTGCTATTGGTGAACCAACAAGAATAACATCATAAGATGTATTGGTTGAGTTTGGAATAAATTCTTTTGAATTTAAATAACAGCTATTAGGAAAATGATATCCTTTAGATAAGCCTAAATTTTCATAATTATCTACACAGGGCTTTACATAAGCTATGAATAGATCAAACCAACCAAGAAAAAATTTATACTGATGAAAGTTAAATTCATCATCACCTAAAATACCTGCAACAAATACTCCTTTACTTCTAATACTGGCTATAGTTTTGGGTAACAAAAAATCTCTGTAATTATCTGCTGTTCCTAGTAAGAGAACATCCGGATTTAGTTTCATTACCTTTTCTTCAAAAGTATGATTTAATTTTACAATATTAGCATTTTGAAAAAAAAAATTCCTATATTTAATTTCAGTAGGTGGGTTTTTAAAATCACCCAAGAGTGAATAGATATCAATCACTTGACACGAATGCTTTATAAGTGAAATTGCCGATTCAATTGATGGCAAGCGGTCTCTATGCCAGGGCCTGCTAGTATTAGTATCACAGGCAAATAATATATTTAATTTATGCAAATTTGGCCTTAACTGTCTAACCTTTTAAATTTAATTTTATCTAAGAAATCCATATCACTAAAAACTGCAAGATTAGTTAATACTGAAGAAACACCATCTATTTTATTATCCAATGCATCTCTTTTTCCTATTATCTTTTCAGTACTGTAATATCCAATATGAATAGTGTCAGAATCGATCATTGATTCAGTCACATATATATTATTTATTATTTCATTAGGGTGAAATAGTTTTTCAAACCATTTGTGAAAAACTACTCCTGCCTTCCAGGAAAATTTCCTATTAAAGAAAAATTTAAATATTTGGTTATTAGGCTTGGAGGATTCAGCACTATTATGGTCAATATATTTTGAAGAGAAATACATCCAGTGCCGCATAAAAAAATCAGCTCTATAAAGTATGTTATTACATAAATAATGATAGATATCTCTTTCTGAAGATCTATCATAAAACGAATAACCTTTATCAGTTAATAATTTTTTATCCTCAAAATTAATTTTTGGATAAAACACTAAATTATTTTTAACTATAAAATTTTGATCATTTATAATTGGATACTGTATTACATTGATCATACTATTTCTTTGCATAAGAGCGACATCATTTTTTATATGTATTAAATTATCATTAAATAAATTAATATAAACACAATCTTCCAATAGTCTTAGTACAAAATCTGTCTCAATAAGATTTAAATATTTTTTACATCTAACAAAGGGATTTACCTCAGTATCATTTATAAAAGTTAAATTTTTAAAGCCTGAAAAAAGTTGTTTATTTTTCTTTGAATCTTCTTTGTTAGAGGCATCAATTACGAGTAATGGAAATGACTTGTCAGTTTTTTCATGCAAAGGCTTTACAGCTAATTCAACATATTTTCTCCTCACATCGCCATCTGCAAAAAAAGTAAAAAAAATTGTAAAGTTAGACGCCATAGTCACATTTATTGTCGATTATTTTAGCTAACTTAAGAGCACTTTCGATACAAACATCCATATTATAGTACTCCCACTCACCAAAACGACCTATTGAGTATAAATCTATTTCCTTTAAGTAGTCTTTAATACATGTTGAAGATGCGCTAGAATTCTCATCAAATACTACGTATGCATGTTCAGAAACATTATATCCTAAGGGCTCTAGAAGGTAATCATATTCTAAACCCTGTTGCAACATCTCATCATAAGATCTCTCACCCATACTTTCAGTAATTGAAAAATTCTTAACTGGATTAAAAAAATTTCCAATATGAATATGTCTATGAAAAATATTTCCCTCTTCAGGGATATAGGTCCATGTAGAATCATTTCCTTTTGTTCTCCAAAGCATATTTGTAACCTTATTATATTTTAATAAAGATGCTGCCTTTTTGACTTTTTTTGGAGCGCCATTTATAACAAATGGAAGTAAATCAAGTGGCATAGTACTGATAACAACATCAAAGATATTTTTCTTATTAACTTTCCATTGAGAATTAAATTTTTCAATAGAACATATTTTTTGATTAAAAATTATATCTAAACCTTTTGCTAAATTTTCAACAAAAGTTTGTTGAGTGTTAGAGTTAGGATAATAAAAAGTACTATGAGGCATTGTATCTTTTTCATCACCAATCAAAGCATCAAAAAATGACTGCTTATTTGGGATAGGTAATTTATCTTCTACCCACTCGAAACTCATTTTCTCTAGATCTTTTAGCCAAATTTTTTTATTATATGGGATAAAATATTTTTCTGCTAATGTAACTCCAAACTTGTTTTTAAACCAATCAGAAAGGTTTTTAACTTTTTTATGATCATTAGAAGTTGATAAAAAATCTTTTGTAATATTAATAGCCAGGTCCTTATTAAATTTTGCAATCTCTTTCACATTAAATTCAATTGGATACTTGACTGAATTATTTTCAAAATCAACTTTAGCTTTTCTTTTTACAAGGTGCCACTTGTCTTTACTTAGGACCTCATTAAAAATGAACTTAAGAACATTTTCATTTTTAGAGTTCATACAGTGACCTCCAACAGCATGGTATGCAACACCATCAATATCTTTAACTTTTGCAATACCTCCTATAGTAGAATCCTTTTCAAAAATTTTAACATTATGTCTTTTAGAAAGGACTTTAGCTATAGATAGACCAGTAATGCCAGCGCCTATTACACATATGTTCAAATTAACCACTCCACAAAAAATACAAATTAATGAATTGAAATACTACCTAACTCAATCTCATAAACTCTGTCGCAAATTTCCATAGTTTTTAACCTATGAGATATAATTATTATAGTCATTTCATCTTTTAAGTCAGATATTTCACTCAATATTTTCTCTTCAGTTTTAGAGTCTAATGCACTAGTAGATTCATCTAAAATTAAGACACTACGGTTTGAATAAAAAGCTCTTGCTAAAGCTATTCTTTGACGTTGTCCACCTGACAATCTATCTCCACCCTCACCCACTATAGTCTCTAACCCATTAGGGAGGCTTCCTATAAAATCAGATAATTTGGCTTTTTTAATTGACTCCCACAACAGCGCCTCATCTAGATCATCATCATTAACACCAAAAGCCACATTTCTACTTATTGTGTCATCAATCAAAAATGCTTTTTGTGGTAAGTAAGCAACCTGATTTCTCCAATCTTTCATAGAATCAGTTAAAAAACTCTTATTATAAAAAATATTGCCAGATTGGGGAGTAAGTAAACCAAGCATTAAATCAACCAATGTTGTCTTACCTGAGCCAGAAGAACCAATAATCCCTATTACTTCTCCTGCTAAAATCTTAATTGAAGCGTTATTTATTGAGGCCTCTTTAAGTCCTTTATGAGTGAAGCTAATACTATTTAATGATATCTCTTCAAACTTAGGAGAAGGAACGTTTTCATTCTTAAAAACATCCTCCTCGTTCAATTCTTTATTCATTTCAATATCATCAACAAGCCTTGAAACTGTATCTCTGTTATATCTAAACTGTGTCAAACTGTTTGTAATTAAATTTGCAGCAGGAATCAACCTAAAAGAAGCAACTCCAAAGATTGCTAATAATGTTGTTAGCTCTTCTGAATTCTGATTTATAAGAGTTGATATTAAGGTAACAGCAACTACAAAGAAAACAATAATAAATTCAAACATATATCTTGGAAGTGTTGAAAAAATTTGCGACCTCTTAATATAGAAGGCATTAATATAGGCGCTATTTCTAAATTCTTCGAAGAGATAACTTTCTCTTCCAAGAATTCTAACTTCTTTCAAACCAATAAATGAATGCTGTATGCTTTTCACCATTGTTACAGAAGCCTTATTTGCTTCTTCACCATAAGCTCTAATTCTGATTCGAAACATCCTATCATAAATAAAAAGAGAAGATGCTAGTAAAAAAACCAATAATAACAATGCTAGTAGATTTGTCCAAGCAAGGAAAATAATAATAAACATCGCAATAAAAGTTTCACCAACTGCTCTAAGAACTGGAATTAAAACTTGCATTGAATATTGATTTGTTAATTGCTGAATATGCTGAATATTACTAGCACTATTTCTACTAATATGATCTTCATACGGTAAAAATTGATACGCTTTCATTAATAAGGACCTTAAAGATAATTGCTGGTCCAAGCTAAAGTCAATAATTTTCCAATTAATTAATATAGAAATAAGAGATTTTATTATGAATACACTTAAAAGTGCTAGACTTGCGAATAAAATCAATTTATCTGCGCCAATAAATATATCATATTTTGTTAAAATTTCATATGAGTAGCCTTTTCCAGATATTAGTGAAATATAAGGAGAAATCAATCCTAACCCAATTAAATCAACAAATGAAGCTCCGACAAACAAACCAAACATCCTATATATTTTGCTTTTATCAGGAGCTAATAACTTTAATAAGTTTTTAATATCATTTAACATATAAGAGTAATAATTATTTTTTGTAAAGATGGAAACTCGAGCTTGATCTTTAGTTTATTTTATATCTTTAGATTGCTTGCAAGAAGAACTGAGGGATCTCCATCTCTTTTTTCTTCCATTACTATATGCAAATCTAATTTTATAATTTTTTTAACTATGTCTTCTACTTCCTCAAGGGCCAATTTTGTATTTCAAAGACATATTTTATAGCTTTTTTTAGATCAATTGACTTTCTAATTGGACAATCAGGCTTGGTAATGTCAAAAATCAACTTTCCCTTAAAACCAACAATTTTTTTCATAGTTTTAGCTGATAAGTCTCGTCTCTCAGTATACCAAACGCATCAGTCTTTTTTTAAGAATGGGGCGGTGGGCCGTGATAAAAAATTAAAGAATACTTTCATGGTTATCACCCACATTGCTCAGTCTGAATATCTGAGAGAGGAATAGGAATAAAAAGAAAATAAAGAAAATCAAGACATCATGGCTAGAAAAGATGGACTGGGTTTGACCAAATATTGCAAAACTAACAAGAAGCAGTATTCCGCTGTAAGAGTACATGCCCACCAGATCATCTTCATGACTTAAATTTTGCCAAAATATTTTCAGTGGGAAGGCAAATAGTAGGGTGAGAAGAATGACTCCTGCGACACCATTTTCAGCCAGTACGTTTAACCACTCGTTGTGGGCATGTCTATTTTTTGATGTATATCTTAACGAGCCGTTTTCATTAAAGCTCTCCAAGAATAAATATGGATACTGCCAATGAAGTGTTGGCTGAGTATACAAAGCTAGGATACTTTCTTTTGTTAGTATGTTTTTGTTCTGATCTTTTACTGTTATATCCTCGTTGCTCAAAGCATCCATAATTATCACAGCCTTTCCTCCGGCACGAAAATTGTTTGGCCCTACGCCGAATGGAAACTTTCGGTTAACCTCCAGAGCCAGCTTGTATATAACTAATCTGAATCCTGTAGCACTATTAAACCTTCCCTCAGAAGCCTGGACAAATGTTCCAGCTGTCCTGTTTTTTATTGTTTGGTATTGCGCAGTCTGCGTTACCAAAAAAAATACAACAAGGGCAAGGGCTATACGTAACAATATGGGCTTTGAAAATAGATAGTATTTGTTAAACATGCTCCTTTTGAGGGTGTAGATGAAAAAACTGAGTATCAGGAAGACATAGGCAAGCCATGCGCCCCTAGTGACAGATAATAATGAGCCATAAAATGCCGCTAAACTCGCGATCAATAGTATCGTTGAGAGCAATTTCTTGTTCTTATTCCAAGCATAAATCATCGGCACCCACAATAACAAATCAGCTACAACCATGAACTCTCCAAAGGAGATTGCATGGTTCATACCTCCAGGAGCCCTAGAATGACCTAAAAAATATACTTGATACACAGCGATGCTCACAGTTATAAAAACGCCAATACTTAGGCCAATTGCTATAACACTCCAATCCAGCCTATAGCGTCTAAACAAGAAAAATATTGGTAGCATTAGTAGCCATCGCATTGGATTATCCATCGCTCTCAAGGCCATTCTGGTAGTGTCAAACTCCAAGCCAACGGGCTGGAATATTGTATTTAAAAGATTTAATAACCAAAAAAGTATGACCAGTACAACAAAAATTATCTCATCTCTACTTAGTTTATATTTTGATCTGACATCTTTGCTGGTAAGAAATACGTAAGCCATTGTAAGTAGTAATACAATTGCTACCTCTCCACCACGGCCTATGCCAAGGATGGCAACACAAAAGACAAAGACCCAGAAATTAGTCCAGTGGGTTAAATATTGATTTGATGAGTTACTCATTACCGGAAAGGTTTAAATAAAAAAATTACAGATTATACAAGAGCAGCTTATATTGACACTTTTGTTTGTCAGTGGTGGAAGGGTAAGAAATACAGAATCAATTACTTCCTGAGCTTGTATCAGTCTCATACAATTTTGGTGTTTTAATGGGCACCTTCTTTTCATTAATAATTTAAGATTTAATTAAGCAGAGGTCTTTTAACAGTCTTTACTACGTCCATAATTAAAACCAATAAAATACTCATAATAAAACTGCCAAAAAAGGCTAGTAATACAATCATTCTTTTGTTTGGCTTAATAGGGCTTTTTGGAATGAGAGCCACTTGCCTTAACTGCATAGCACTGACACCAATCATTGAAACTCTTCTTGATTCGAGTTTAATTTTTTCAACGTCTAGTTTAACGATTTCAGCAATAAATGGACTATCGTCTTGCCTCGTTTCAAAAGTTTCTAAAAGGTTGTTGTTTTGAACCTCATTTAATTGATTGTTTAGAGTGACTAATTCTGGAATAAAAGGATCATCACTCGAACGATTCTGTAATAATTCAACTCGCTGTATTAGTGCTTTTTCACCATACAAATACCACTCTGGTAAGTCTTTGTTCTCACCAATAGCGATGGTAAGATCAGAGGTAGCCCCATCACCTTTAATCAGTTTGAAATTGTTTTCTATAATCCCCAAAGATTTTGCTAATTTGGCAGCGTCAATTAATACCACTATCTGATTTAATCGGCTTTCTTTTGCCTGGTATCTTGCTCTGACAATCTGGTCATTAATTTGTCTTATTTTTTGAGCGTCTTCTTCTTTAATGCGTTCGATTTGTGAAAAGCGATCTTTCTCAGCCCGCTCTAAGAGTAAATCATGCTCTAGAGATATCTCCTCTATGCGATTGGAAATCTTTAGCTCATTAATGTTGATGAGTTCATTAATGGTTTTGGAATTGGCCAGTACAACAAATGAATTCAAATATGCTAATATAGCCTCTGGATTATTTCCCTCCATTGACACAGAGTAAGGTAGCTCAGTAAGAATACCAAGTTCTATGTCTTTTTTAATTAAATTAGGCGAGTGAACTTGAACTGACTCAATAGTGTCATCAATAAACCCATCAACATTATCAATTGGGGCGTTATTTGCATTGAATTTAGTTAGATAGTCACCCTTAACAAAGTGCTCCCTTTGCAAACTTCTAGATGACAATTTAGTTAAAAATAAAGAGAAAACCGACTCCCTCGTTTCAGCTGTTACGCCTAGTTTATTGACAGAAATGACCGAGGATTGATTAGGTGATGTAAATGAAGAGGCTACTTGATAGGTCGGCGTTAGAATAAGTGCATAAAGGATTGCAACAACAGTCACAAAACCCGTCAGGCCGGCTATAAGAAATTTTCTTGCCACTAAAGAATTGAATAATGCTCTTAGGTCAATTTCATCTGTTTGATAGGGATATATTTCTTGGTCGCTTTGCTGCATGATGTATTTTTCTAGTTACTTATGGGCTATTTTATCTAAATAAGAAGTTGAATGTAAAAAAGTACTTTATAGAAGAAGTAATTGCATATTAGCCTATAAATTTTTAACTCGCATACATGCCGCCATTAATATGTATTGTTTGGGCAGTAATATAAGAGGCATTGTCGCCCGCTAAAAACAAGACAGCCTTTGCAATTTCATCTACTGTGCCCAACCTACCCATAGGAATCTGCGAGGCGAGAGCTGCTTTTTGCGCATCGGGAAGACTATCAGTCATATCAGTCTCAATAAAGCCTGGCGCAATTGCATTAACTGTAATCCCCCGAACGCCAACCTCACGTGCTAGTGACTTAGTAAAGCCGATAATGCCAGCCTTAGAGGCTGCATAGTTTGACTGTCCAGCATTACCCATTACACCAACAACTGATGTAATAGAGATAATTCGCCCAGACCTTTTTTTAATCATACCTCGCAGCACAGCCTTTGACATCTTATAAACAGACGAAAGATTGGTACTTATAATCTCATCCCACTCCTCTTCTTTCATCCGAAGTAGAATGTTATCCCGAGTAATTCCAGCATTGTTTATTAGTATATCAACAGTGCCATACTCTTCAGTAACCGCTTTTAAAACATTTGAAATTTGATCATTATCGGTTACATTCAAACTCATACCACAGCCAAGGATATTGTTTTCAGAGAATGTTTTACTAATATTTTTTGCGCCCTCTTCACTTGTTGCTGTGCCTATTACTGAAGCGCCAGCTGCGCCTAGCGTTAATGCAATTGCATTACCAATCCCCCTACTCGCCCCTGTAACTAAAACTAATTTTCCATTAAGCATGTGATATCTCCTCTATCGTAGATTTTAACGTAGCTAAATCTATTATAGCCGACCCACTAAGTGACTTATCGATTCGTCGTGTAAGTCCGGCCAATACTTTTCCAGGGCCAGCCTCAATCAATTTTTCTACGCCTGATTGTTTCATTTTTTGAACTGTTGATGTCCAAAGAACTGGCTTATGAAGCTGCTTAATAATCTTAGACTTCATCTGCTCAATATTACTTGAAAAATCCGCATCCACATTATGAATCACTCTAGCATCTCCCATTTCAAAATTGACCTCTTGGACCGAGGATTTAAAATCTATTGCTGCATTAGTCATAAGTGAGCAGTGAGAGGGAACACTCACTGGAAGTAACAGTGCACGTTTTGCGCCGGCCTCTTTCATTAGCTCGCAAGCATGTGCTACCGCTTTTTTTTCTCCAGCAATCACTACCTGGCCAGGTGAGTTGAAATTAACCGCTTCAACAACTCCCAATTCATTGGCTTTAGTACATATTTCAACAACTTCTAAATCATCAAGCCCAAGTATAGCTGCCATAGAGCCTGAGCCAGTTGGCACTGCTGCTTGCATTAGTTCAGCCCTTTTTTTCACTAACTTTACTGCCTCAAAAAAGCTCAAAGATCCAGAGGCTACAAGAGCCGTATATTCACCAAGACTGTGCCCTGCAATAGAGATAGGCGTTAAACTAACT
>Ga0209482_1000492_pt1 | contig 33439 bp, 33 predicted proteins | sample CoawatmetaG10DNA_FD_187512 | JGI IMG/M metagenome (GOLD analysis project Ga0209482, IMG submission 187512) | Marine microbial communities from the West Antarctic Peninsula - Coastal water metaG104-DNA (SPAdes) (version 2) | ecosystem: Environmental > Aquatic > Marine > Coastal ...
AGAGAGTCCGCCAAAGTTTTCTTTAAACACAGTGAGCTTTCTCCAACCACGCTCAGGCGATTCAGTTGGAAGCACTAGTTCTGGGAGATCTTGTATCTCTACTTCGGGCCTGATGCCTTTACGATTTTCTGTGAAGCATACAAATCTAAATTTAGTGACCATGTTACGTGACACCATTGCGTATAAACGGTTTACATATTCTGGAGAGAATTTACTGCCCCATTTCATGCAGATAATATTCATAGGTTAATCAAAATTAAGAGCTGTATATTGTAATAAGACTTTCTACCAATAAAGCTTATACCAAAAGTAAAAGAATAAATTTTATAGATTAAAGCCAGCATTATTATGTATCTGCCTGTATAAAAAAAGTATGTTTCATTATAGAGCATAACTAAGAAATAAAAAAATACACTAGCTATAAAACATACTCACCGATATATTTTTAAGATTACCCCGTGCTAGGAGTATAATTAAAGTTGTTCAATTGTTGAACATGAACCAATATAAGTGATAGAATAGGTTTTTTTTATGATTTTTTTTGCAAATACACATGCAAAATGTGGCGGTAGCATGCCTAATATTTAACTTTTTTCCTCTTCCTACACTAATGAATAGCCCAGATATACGTCTTGATCTACTTCGTAGACTAGAATCAAACCCTGAATTCACTCAAAGAGAGCTCTCCCGAGAGATGGGGGTGAGTCTGGGCAAGGTAAATTACTGCATGAAAAAACTGACTGAGAAGGGATTAATAAAACTAACAAACTTTACTCATAATCCAAATAAAATGGGCTATGTGTACCTCCTTACCCCTAGCGGAATCGAAGAGAAGTCAAGGCTAACTTTTTCCTTTCTTAAAAGAAAGATTGTTGAGTATGAAATACTAAAAAAAGAGATTATTGCGCTACAACTTGAATCCGAAGAAATATCTAATGAAAAGCGATAATATCCATTATCATTCTTGATAAACCTAGAATTTAAACTTTACATAACTTGTCAATATCAATAAATATATAAAAATGTTATTTACTGAATTCTTAATCTCTAATTTTAAATGCAAATAACCCCCGTTATTCTTTCAGGCGGTTCTGGAACAAGGCTCTGGCCCTTGTCTCGCAAAGAATATCCTAAGCAGTATCTACCTTTAGTTGGTTGTAATACCATGCTCCAAGAAACCATTCTGCGCCTCAGCGGATTAGATAATCTTGCGGATCCGATTATTGTATGTAATGCCGATCATCGGTTCCTAGTGGCGGAACAGTGTCAACAAATTGATATTAAAAATCCAACAATCCTGCTTGAGCCAGTTGGTAGAAATACCGCACCAGCGATCGCTGCAGCGGCACTTCAATCACATCAAACCTCAGACGATACAGTATTGTTAGTATTGTCAGCTGATCACGTTATTCAAGACATTGACGCATTCCATGAAGCAATCAATATTGCAAGCAAGCAAGCGCAAGAGGGTAAATTAGCAACTTTTGGTATTGTGCCAACAGATGCCAACACAGGTTATGGCTATATCAAATCATCTAAGAACAATACTGATAGCGCATATAAGGTCGAAGAGTTTGTTGAAAAACCAGATCTTGAAACTGCTGAAAAATATCTAGATCAAGGTAATTACCTTTGGAACTCTGGCATGTTTATGTTTAAAGCTGATACGCTAATTGATGAGCTAACTAAGCATTCACCAGATATTTTTAAAGCAGTGAGCAGTGCTGTAAAGAACGCCACACAGGATCTTGATTTTATTCGTCTTGAGGAGCAATCTTTTGCACTAAGTCCGGGTGATTCCATTGATTACGCTTTAATGGAAAAGAACAATAATGTTGTTGTTGTGCCTTTAGATGCTGGCTGGAGTGATGTTGGGTCATGGCCAACACTTTACGATATTGGTGTAAAGGATAGTAGTGGTAATGTGCTCAAAGGAGATGTAATTGCGAAAGATACAACCAATACGTATATTTATGCTTCTCATCATATGGTAACTACAGTTGGCGTAGATAATCTAGTTGTGATTGATACGCCTGACGCTACATTTATTGCTAGTCAAGACAAGGCGCATGAAGTTAAGTCTATTGTTGAATCTCTTCAAAAAAAGGGCAGAGATGAGGCCCACTCTAATCGCAAGGTATATCGTCCGTGGGGTTGGTATGACTCTATTGAGGTTGGTAAGCATTTTCAAGTGAAAAGACTGCATGTAAACCCTGGGGCAAAGCTTTCATTGCAAATGCATCATAAACGTGCAGAGCATTGGGTGGTAGTCAGTGGCACAGCTACAGCCATTAATGGAGAAGCTGTTCTTACATTGACAGAAGGTAACTCAACTTACATTCCAGTTGGCACAACACATGGTTTAGAGAACAAAACCAATGAACAGTTAGAGATTATTGAAATACAAAGTGGCACTTATTTGGGAGAGGATGATATTATAAGATTTGAGGATATTTACGGTAGAGTTAAAGATTAATGTTGAACGATAAAATGAAAAAAGCATTCATAACAGGAATAACAGGGCAAGACGGATCATATTTGGCCGAGCTGTTACTAGAACAAAATTATGAAGTTCATGCAATTATGCGCAGAGCTTCAGTGTTCACTACTCAGCGCATCAACCATATTATGAGTCATGCAAGGTTGACCGTCCATCATGGTGATTTGACAGACTCAAGTAATCTCCACAGGCTGATGATGAAGATCCGTCCAGATGAGGTTTATAATTTGGGCGCTCAGTCTCATGTTGCCGTTTCATTTGAAGTGCCTGAATACACTGCAGACGTTGTTGGGTTAGGAGCTACACGTCTTTTAGACGCCGTTCGTGACTTGGGGCCAAATTGCAAGTATTATCAAGCATCAACATCAGAGTTGTTTGGTGGCATACCTGGCACGGAGCCTCAAAGTGAGACAACCCCTTTCTATCCAAAATCACCTTACGGTGCAGCAAAATTATACGCCTACTGGGTGACAGTTAATTACCGGGAATCTTACGGTTTGTTCGCCTGCAATGGCATTTTATTCAATCACGAATCTCCAAGGCGTGGTGAAACATTCGTTACCAAGAAAATCACCCAGGCAGTTGCACGCATTACTCAGGGTAGACAAGATATTTTAACTTTGGGCAATATGGATGCAAAAAGAGATTGGGGGCACGCCAAAGACTTTGTTTATGCACAGTGGTTAATGCTACAACAAGATGAGCCAAAAGACTATGTTATTGCTACAGGTGAAACACATACAGTTCGTGAGTTTGTGGAATTTGCGTTTGAAGAAGTGGGTATTTCAATTGAATGGCAAGGGAGTGGAGTCGAGGAAAAAGGTATAGACAGAAACACAGGTAAAGTATTGGTTAAAATCGATGAAAGATATTTTCGTCCTGTAGAGGTTGAGTTACTTCTTGGCGACCCATCAAAAGCTGAAAAGGAGCTAGATTGGAAGAGAAAGGTTTCTTTTCGAGAATTGGTCTCTGAAATGGTAAGGTACGATCTAGAAAATGATGATTTTGGTGGTATAGAAACATAGAAGAAAAATATGAATATATTTATTATTACATTGGATGCAATTTAATTCTTTGGGAGGGCAGTATGAATATGTTTAGAAGAGTCAATCATGTTTTATCTTATTATGTTTCATTTTGGCTGGGGCGAGGACTGAAAATCGCGTGTCTTGAAGAAATTGCATTATCAAATGGTTGGATTAACCCGAAAATGTTAGAGCTGAGTATAAGTGAAATGGGTCAAAGTGAGTCCAGATCTTATCTGGAAAATTTACTTAAGGAGCCGTCTTATGAGGAATAAATTAAGATCTGACTGGATTGCTTCAAGTGAGGTATCTCTGCTCGAAGCAATGAAAAAAATTGACTTAAATAAAGGGCGTGAACTATTTTTGGTTGATCACAAAGGCCACTTACATGCATCGATAAGCGATGGTGATATTAGGAGAGGGCTATTATCAGGAAATGTAGGTTTAGAATCACCAGCAATTGAAGTGGCAAATAAATCGCCAGTCACATTGAAAGCAGGTGTTTTCACCACAACCAGTTTTAAGTATGATTCGCAATTTTCTATTCCAGTAATAGATGATAAAGGTAGAGTGCTAGATATACTTTGTAGCTCTGGTGAAATGGTCATTGGGGAGAGATTAATTAAACCAGGTAGCCCGACATTTTTTATTGCGGAAATAGGTAATAATCATAATGGCGATATGGAATTTGCCCGACAATTAGTTGATAAAGCGATTGAGTCTGGAGCAGATGCAGTTAAGTTTCAACTTAGATATCTTGATGAGGTCTATGGTTCTGTGTCGGAAACAAATGATGTTGGAGTAGAATATACTCAGCAATTGCTTTCTGAGGTCAATTTGTCTCGAGATAATATGCGTGACCTTATAAAATATGCAAAAAGTAAAGATGTGTTGGTTGGCTGCACTCCATTTGATCTTAGATCTCTTGCTGACCTAGTTTCGTTTGAAGTTGACTTTCTAAAGATCGCTTCGGCTGATATGACAAACTCGATTTTACTTGAGGCAGCATCCAAATGGTTTATTCCTCTCATAATAAGCACAGGGATGAGTTCGCTTGATGAAATTGAGCGCGCATCGAAATTGATGAAGCGATCTATGTGTCCATTTGCTTTACTGCATTGCAATTCTACGTACCCAACTCCATTCAAAGATGTGGGACTCAACTTTATGTCTAAGTTGGCTGATTATTCAAGTTCTGGAGTTTATGGTTATTCTGGCCACGAAAGAGGTTGGCAAGTTCCTATTGCTGCTGTGGCATTGGGAGCGTCGATTATTGAGAAGCACTTTACTATTGATCGATCTATGCGAGGAAATGATCATAAAGTTTCTCTATTACCTGAAGAATTTTCCGCGATGGTAACGGCTGCAAAAAATGTGGCAGAGTCACTTGGGTCGCCTACTAGGTCATTATCACAAGGCGAAATGATAAATCGCGAGAATTTAGCGAAAAGTATAGTTGCAGCTCGAGATATAAAAAATGGAGAGCAGCTCAAGATTGCTGATTTTGAATTTAAATCTCCTGGTCAAGGGATTCAGCCGGATAGAGTTCACGAATTAGTTGGTAAAACTGTGATAAAGCCTTTGAAGCGAGGCGATGTAATTTTTTATTCTCATTTTGAGAGCAATGATGGACCAGGATTTAAGTCTATATTTAAAGGTCTTGAGTTTTCTCGTCCCGCAGGAATTCCAGTTCGTTTCCATGATGTTGAGGAAATGATAGATGATGCAAATCTAAAGTTTGTAGAATTCCATCTAACAAATAAAGATTTATCATTCAATTTACAAAGTTTTAAACTTCCTTCTTCAATAAATAGGTTGGCGGTTCATGCTCCTGAACTATTTGATGGTGATAGCCTTCTTGATCTGGCTAATAGAGACTTATCAATAAGAGAGAAAAGCTCTAGCGATATGAATAAAGTAGTTGATTTGGCGACCCACCTAGGTACAATTTTGGGGCAAACTCAAGTACCTATTGTTGTTAATGTTGGAGGTCAAACGACTGGAGCCTTCATTTCTCCAGAATTGCGGAATGAGCTTTATGACAATGTAGGTAATTGTTTGAATAAGATATCGACGCCATCAGTAGATTTATTAATCCAGACAATGCCTCCTTTTCCATGGCATTTTGGAGGGCAAAGCTATCATAATTTGTTTGTTGATCCAGAAGAAACATTGACTTTTTGTGAGAAATGGGAGGTTGGCCTCTGCTTTGATTTGTCCCATTCAGCGATGGCTGCCTCATGGATGGATAGGAATGTAATTGAATGGATTGAGATGCTTGGTCCTTGGATTCGGCATATACATCTTTCAGATTCAGCTGGAACGGATGGTGAGGGGTTGCAAATTGGGCAAGGAGAACTCGATTTTAAAAAAATATCCGAAGCGCTTAATATTCATACTCCAAGTATTTCCTTTATTCCTGAAATATGGCAAGGACATGTAGATGGTGGTTCAGACTCATATGAAGCGTTAGTTAAGTTAGCTGAAAGCGGATTACGATAGTGATGCTAAAAAGAACTCCAAAGGTCGCCTGATGATAAATATTTTTCAACCGGATATCACAAAAGTGTCACTAGACTTATTGTCGGAAGTATTCGATTCTAATTGGCTTGGTAGGGGTGAGCTGGTAACTAAATTTGAGAGAGAATTATCGTGTTTTTTAAATTTAGATACAAAACGATTTCATACTGTTGCATCATGCTCTGATGCTATTTTTGCGGGACTGAAAGTGTTTGATTTTCCGAAAGGGTCTAAGGTATTAATTCCTTCAATATCGTTTCCAGCTGTTCCTTCAGCAATAATAGAAGCGGGATTAATCCCTGAAGTGGTCGACGTGAACATCAATTCCGGTAATATATGTCTTGACTCTTTAATTGAAAGCTATTCACGAGATTGTTCTGCAGTTTTTCTTCTAGAGTATGGAGGTATTCCGGTAGATATCGATGCCGTTAGAAATATTGTAGGCCCAGATTGTAGGATTTTGTTAGATGCCGCAGGCTCGTTAGGAACTTTTGTAAATGATAACTGTTCGGCACTTAAGGCTGATTTTACTTGTTGGTCTTTTGATGCGATGAAAATGTTGACTTGTGGAGAAGGCGGTGGAGTTTATTTTAAAGATATTAAAATGTTGGAAATTTTTAAAGAGTATTGCTACTTGGGCCTCCCCAGTTCCAGTAAGAGTGGAGTTGATCGCGCTTCAGTTGACGGTCCATGGTGGGAATATCAATTAAATCGTCCTGGGAGGAGGTCAGTATTTACTAATATAAATGCTGCCATCGGACTCCCACAGTTACCTACTCTCCAAGAAAAATTTAAACGAAGAGATTTAATCAGATCCTTATATATTAATTCATTTCGAAATACAAGGGACTTATCAGTGATTGAGCAATCAGCGTCTAACACTAAATATTCTAATTACTTTTTTACCATACATTTAGAGAATCGGAATAAATTAGCAGAATTTTTAAAAGAGAGAGGCATATATTCTACTTTCAGATATTTCCCTATCCACAAGATAGATATTTTCAAAGAATATTCAGCAGTATGTCCAAATGCAGATTTTTTATGCAATCATGCGCTAAATTTACCAATTCATAATTCTTTGACGGATGACAATGTGAATTTTATTATTAGCTCTGTTATTGATTTCTTCAAAGAGTAGTTAATTCATAATGGAAATGAGGGGGTTTTGATGAAATGTGAAATTTTACTGGATGATGTTTTACTTTTTACTCCAGATATTTTTTTGCGCTTGAAATAACGTTATTTATCAGCTTATATTTGGCGCGATTATTTGTTTTCTTGTGGTATTCTGCAATCATTCCAGGCGTGAAATTGCAGGATTCAAATAGATGCTAGTTTGTTATTCTTATTTTAATTAAGTTGGTTTTAATATGAGCTTAAATAAATCTGATAAGGATGTAGTGATTATCGTTCAGGGCCATAAATATACTTTCTTTTCGAATGGTATATATTTGTGCGCTAAACTTTTAGATTCATATGAGATCATTTTGGTAGTTTCTGAGAGTTTCAGAGGGGATCAAAAGTTCTTAAAAATATGTAAGATAATGTCTTTTCGTGAAGTGGTCTATTTTGATTCCAACACCTTCGTGGCTCCAGAACAGAAAAAACGGTTTTTTGGGATAAACATTGTTCGACAATTCATCATGCAGGCTGAATATTCGCGGATGAGCCAGAGGTTAATGCTTGAAAACAAGCCTATATGTATAATTCAGCATGATTATATCCATACTGAAAATATGTATCTATTCCATTGGGCAGATATGCTTCTTGATCAATGTAATAAAATTGCAATTCTTTCAACCGCGCCAAGCAACGATAGAACTCTAATTGGATTTGCAAAGATGCGATATACGCGCTCATTAAGTCTTGTTAACAATATAAGACTGCTAGGATTGCTTTTCTCAGGGTTGATATCTTCTTTTAAATTGTTGGAGAGCTTAATTCGCAATGTTCTAATTCCAGTCTTGGTACTTAAATGCCGTCCTTATTTTGGATTATCTCGGTTCGATAATATTGACATTAAACCTAAAAAACTACAATTCGATCATTTTTTGGTTTTTGAAAACATTGAAGAATGCTTTTATGGGAATTTATTTAACGACAAATCAATAGTAAAGAGAATATTAAGTCCAATCTCAAATAGCTCAGAATTAAACAAGCAAATATTTTCCATTAAAAGTACTGAAGATATTGTTATTTTCTTTTCACTAACAGGATTAAATGGTGTTGACAAATCATTGCTCAATAGTTGGTGTTCATTTGTTTCAGCGCTTAACAGTAGATATCCTGAAAGCAATATTTTTATTAAAGTTCATCCTAATTTTTCGAAAGATTTGAGCGATGGAATGAAAGACCATGTTTTGTCTAAATGCGGATATGTGAAGTTCATTTCCAATGATATGACAGATTTTTCAGCTGAGTCATTAATTCTAAATAGTTGGTTAGTCGTTGGTGATTCGTCATCGGTTCTGCCTTGGGCTACTTATTGTGGCAAAAAAACCGTGTTGAGTATGGATGTAGGATGTCATGAAAATGCGAGAGATATGGAGTGTTACTCTGAAATTATGGTTTTTTCACGGTATGATGATTTCTCAAAAATCATCAATAACATAGAAACAACAAACTTAGCTGAAACCCAAAAGATTAAACTTCCTTCAATAAGAGATTTCATCATTTGATGAATGGGCTTAATTTGAGTGATCTCAACTAAATATATTTCAGCTTTATCGGTTCAATATTTTAATGTGATTTAAAAAAGGTTTAAAAATGAATAATGATAGTGTTGCAGGGAAAACAATAATTGTTGCAGGGTCTGAAGGATTTTTAGGGAAAATTATAGCCCAATCTTTTGAGGATAAAGGCGCTAATGTTGTTAGACTCGATCTAAAATTGGGGCATGATTTTACAGATGAGGCTGCCGTTAAAAATTTAATGAGAGAGCACAAAAAAGCGCAAGTTCTTATCAATCCATTTGCCGTTAACCCTCTTCCAGGAGAAGCGTCTTATGATATCTTTGATATGCCGTTGAGCGTGATTGATAGTTATTTGAAAGTTAATTTACTAGCGCTTTTTTCTGTCTGCAGAGAATTTGCAGCAAATTGCCCAAAAAATTCGTCAATTATTAATTTCAGTTCTACCTATGGTGTTAGCTCCCCTAAGCACTTTATTTATCCTGAAGGGTTTATAAAAAACATTGGGTACACTATATCTAAGGCAGGTGTTATTGGGATGTCGAAATATCTTGCGACTTATTTAGCTCCTGACATTAGAGTAAATACAATTATCCCAGGTGGTGTGCGCGCTGATTTTGACCCGCAATTTATTAAGAATTACAGTGAAATGACGCCGATGAAAAGAATGATGGAAAAGAAAGAAATTCTTGGTGCTATTCATTATTTAGCATCAGATAGCGCTTCATACACGACTGGATCGCAGTTAACTGTAGATGGAGGTTGGGGAGCATGGTAATAACTTCTTTTGTTTCTGCTAGAATTGATTCTTCCAGGTTACATCAAAAATGTTTATTACCTTTTGGTGATTGTAATGTGTTGCAGCATGGAATTAGGCGCGCACGTGATAATGGTTTAAATCCAATTGTTTGCACACCGTCAACTAGTGAAAATGACGTTATTGCTGACATGGCAGTTGCTGAAGGCGTTAAATGTTTTCGTGGCCAAAACGATGACCGACTTCGAAGATGGTTAGATTGTGCGGTCCAAAATAATGTATCTGCTTTTCATACAGTTGATGTCGATGATCCTTTTTTTGATCCTGAGATGATGAAACGCAGTTTTTCATTACTTTTAAAAGAGAACCTTGATTATGTTGAGCCGACTAAGCTTTCATCGGCTGGAAATGCTTGTGTTGGTTATTCGCTTAAAACAGCCTTTGTTAAAAAGGCTTGCGATCTTTATCCGCCTGGTAAGAATTCTGAATTAATGTGGCATTACTTAGAGTCGGTAGATGGTTATCGGTCAAAAGTTCTTCCGCAGTCAAACTTATGCTCTGATTCAGAAGTACGACTTACGTTAGATTATGAGGAGGATTATTGGTTACTTCAAAGTATCTGCAGAATACTAGGCAATAATGCAGGTCGTGCCGAAGTAGATCAATTATTTAGAGAAAATCCGGTGCTTAAAGATATTAATTGGTTCAGAAATGATCAATGGAAGGATAATCAGTCGTTAGATGCATCTTCTTCAACAATGGATTAGGTTTTTCATTTAATAGACACAAATTTAAAGGGCATAGATAATGGAGTTTGTAGCAGAAGTTGGAGTTAATCATTTAGGGTCAGAAGAGAAGGCAATTAGTTATTGCACTAAACTAGCTGCTACTGAAGTTGATGCGGTCACTTTGCAAATAAGGGAAGAGAGTTTTTATGATGAATCAACCTCATGGAAGAAGTCCTTGCATAAAGATTGCTATATTTCATGTGGAGAAATCATTAAATCTTCTGGAAAATTATTTGGTTTAGCTATTTCTGATTTAGCAGTTGCTAAATCCTATATAAATCTCGCACCTGATTTTTGGAAAGTATTAAGCTGGGGAATAAAAGATCTTTCGTTAATCGAGTTCTTGATAGCTACACATATACCTGTTCATATATCGACGGGAATTTCAGATATGGCTGAAATTAAATCTATTGCAGATATTTGTGATCGAAGAGTAGGATTTATACATACTCAGCTTTCATCTGATATTGAAGATGTTAACTTATCTGCGATAGCGAGTATGAGGAGTGCTACCGGTTGTGACGTGTCATTTGGCCTTCACTGTGAAAACTTTGATGTAATAAATGTTGCAATTCCTTTTGCGCCGTGTTCTATATTCTTTTATGTGAAGGAAAAACCAGATTTTTTCTATCCAGATGGTTCATATGCGATATTACTATCAGATATTGATGTAATGATTAATAGCGCCCGGCAGTTAGCTCATTCTGTCGGCGATGGTATTAAACATAAGTTTGTTCCAAAAACGTTAAGTGATAGCGACAAGCCAAAATCTTTGAGATAACCAGTTTAAATTATTAAACCCTTAGGAATTAAAAGATGAATAATGTAAAAAAGAAAGCTCTAGTTTTAGCTGGCTCAAGAGGTATTGGTGGGGCTATTGCAGATGCTCTTGATGAAATTGAATTTTTAGATGTGAATGCTCTTTCTAGCAAAGATTTCGATTCTTCTGATCTAGAAAGTTGTATGAAACTTTGTGACTTATATGAGAGTGTTGATGTTCTAGTTTTAAATACAGGTGGGCCACCAGCAAAAGAGTTCAGTGAAATTTCCGTGGATGATTGGAATAAATACCACAATCAACTATTTTTGGGATTTGTACTGATTCTCCAAAATCTTAAGGTTAACGATGGCGGTTTTATATTTCTTATCTCTTCCTATAACATCAAAGAACCAGACGCAAAGCTGGTTTTGTCAAACACCTATCGAATTGCTTTTTCTAGCTTGTTGAAATCATTAGCCCCCAGTTTCGCGGAGCGCGAAGTGTCTTGTGTGAATATAGCTCCAGGTCCAATGGATACTGATAGATTTAATGAGCTAAATTCTGATCCAGTTGCAGTTGGAAAGAGTTTTCCGATGAAACGTGTGGGTAGACCCTCTGAAATTGGTGATTTTGTTGCCTCAATTGTTGAAAAAGATATATCCTATTTATCGGGTGTGACCATCAATTTTGATGGGGCTATCTCTAAAGGAGTACTTTAATGTTTGATTGGCTATTTAAGACAAATAAGGAAGATATTATTGACCCAAGAACTGATCCATTTGGGAAATATAATGGCAACGAAATTGTGTATGTTTCTCAAGCTTTGGATACAGGTAGTCGGGCAAATCGAAAGCCTTTCACTCTGCAGTTAGAAACTGCGTTTAAACAGCGATTTGGTATGAAATATGCGATCACTGAGAACTCTGGAACCTCAACGTTGCACACTTGTTTGGCTGCAGCTGGTGTAGGTGCAGGTGATGAAGTTATTTGCCCTGCACAAACGGTTGTTATGACTGCGACGACAATCTTGCATCAAAATGCAATTCCTGTTTTTGCCGATATTGACCCACAAACTTTAAATATTGATCCCAAAGATATAGAGCGCAAAATTACCTCAAAAACAAAAGCTATTTACGCTGTTCATATGCATGGATTACCTGCTGATATGGATGCGATTATGGCTCTAGCAGAAAAACATAATCTTGTGGTGATTGAGGACGCGGCCCAGTGCGTATTGGGAGTATATAAAGGGCGGTTAGCAGGCAGCATAGGACACATGTCAAGTTTTAGTTTTGAAAATAAAAAACATCTATCCGCTGGTGAGGGAGGAATAGTTTTAACTAATAATGAAAAGTTTGGTACTATCGTTAGAAAGACCGCTTTCAATGGCTATAAAATTTTGTCGGCAGGCCAAGAGCTTCGTCAAATGTTGCCTTCGGAATTTCAAGACCCTCATTACAAACGACACGACACGCTTGGTTGGAATTATCGAATGAATGAGGTCACGGCAGCTGTTGCTTTTGCGCAAGTTGAGAGAATGGATTTCTTAGTCTCCCGTCGGCAAAAAGTAGCAGAATACTTTTTAGAAGCTATAGCTGAATGTGGCTGGATCAGACCACAGTTAGTCCCAGAAGGTTATGTTAGTTCTTATTGGTCATTTTGTGTTTTGTACGAAGGGGAAGATGTGATTGGTCTTTCATGGAGGGATTTTTACAACAAATATAAAGAGGCTGGTGGTGACGGATTTTATGGTGGGCTATCTGTTGTATACGAAGAGCCAGTCATTAAAAATTTAGAGTTTGTTAAGTCTGGATATCTCCCTTCGCATGGTCCATGTGAATACTCAAATTCATTTAAGTGGGGAAAGGGTTTATGTCCTGTTGCCGAGGATGTGCAGCCTAAAATGATGCAATTTAAAACAAATTATAGGAATTTAGATGAAGCTAAAAAGCAGGCTTCCATATTAAAAAGTGTAATCGATCAACTTAAATAATCTTGTGTTCGGTGGCATTTAACGTGGATTCATCTTTATAGGGTGCCTATGAAGAGAGTGGAAAACCAGGATGAAATGGTCGGTGCATCAGTATTATTAGCATCTGACGCTTCAAGTTATGTAACCGGTCGAAATATTATAGTGGGCGACAGTCATAGTGCTTGGTGATGATTGTCTTTGAAAAAAAATGAGTAATGATCACTCTATTTATTGACAAAATGTTTAAGAAATACACAATAACGCTTGCAGGGCAGGTATTAGTTTATGTTTCTGGATTTCTATTAATTCCACTTATTGTTCAGACGTCTGGAACGCAAGTATATGGTTCATACGTTATAGTTATCTCGTTACTAGGCATTCTTACCGGAATCTCCTCATTTGGAAGTGGGTTTTCAGCAAAGAGGTTTCTTCCGAGTATTGATAATAAGGAGGAAAGAGGTGCTATTTTTTATCCACAATTTTACTTTCATTTGCTTTCTGCTTTATTATTAGGCTTTATTACTTTGTTTTTCTTTCCAGTAATAGAGAAGTACTTTCTTGGAGATGGGGCTGATTTTGATGAATACCTTGTTGTTCTGTACTTAATATTTTATATTTTGTACGCACAGACTACGGATGTATTTAGATATACTCACAAAGTGAATTTATTCAATATATCTACAACGTTATACCCATATATTTTCTTAATTATAATTATTTTCTGGTACAGGTTCGATGAGACCATTTCAATCAACACCCTAATTATTTCTCAGATAATTGCTCTGGCAGTAATTTTTGTTTTGATGTTAGTGCCATCAATTAAATCTATTGGATTTAAATTTACTTGGTATAAAAAACATACTTTTATAAAAGATATCAAGTATGGACTGCCACTGTTGATTGTAGTTATTTTTGAATTAATCATTAGTGTCTCGGATCGTTATGTAATAGCTGGTTATATGAATCTTGATTCTGTAGCTTTTTATGCAATTGCATATTCTGTTGGATCAATACCCTTTCTAGTGCCTAAGGTCATAGGTGTTGTGCTTCCACCCATAATGTCTAAATTAAAAGATCAGGGGGAGGTAAGCAAAATTGCGCCAATGGTAAACTCAGCTATTTTTGTTTTTTTTATGTTTCTACTGCCATTTACGATTGGTTTCATAATGTTGGGGGAGCCACTACTTTCATTGTATGTAAACAAAGAAACGGCATCTGAGGCGGCTGGGTTGTTGCCAATCATAACTATTGCCATTTTATTTTATGGAGTGGGCTCAATTTTGAGCTGCATTCTTTTTGTTGACATGAAGACAAAAAGTATTCTTTTGTCAAATAGTGTTGCTGGCCTGTTAAATTTGGTTGCTAATATTATAATTTTTAGTATAGTTAGTGATATTTATGTTGCAGCATGGACAACATTTTTTAGCTATTTGGTATATCTTCTCCTAACTTACAGACTTATTGGAAAGCAATACAAAATTGAGCTATTTAGTATACAGTCGAGGAAAATTGTATTATCTGCTTTAATTATGATGACGGCATTGTTTTTTATGAAGTTTTCTAATATTAATTTTTACACAATTGAAGGTCTTGCACTTGGTGTAATTGTTGGGGGCGCCGTGTATGTAGTGTCTTTATTTGTTAGTAAAGCAGTTTTATATAGCGATATTTTAGGTCTTATGGGAAAAAATAGAAATAAAGTGGAGGGTTTGTGAATGAAAATTAGTAATTGTAGAGTGTGTGATAGTGAAGATTTGATTGAGACTCTAGACTTGGGTATGCAGCCTTGGTGTAATGATTTTATCCTGAAGGATGATCTAGAAAGTGTAATTAAATACCCGCTTTCTACCGTTTTTTGTAGTAATTGCAGTACGTTTCAAGTTCAATATACAGTTCCAAAAGAGATCATGTTTAAGGAGCATACTTATTTATCAGGTTCTAATGCAAGTATGCCGGAACATTTCCAGAAGATATCAGATAAAGTCTGTAGTAGCTATATCCAAGATGCCAAATTTGTAGTTGATATAGGCAGTAATGACGGCACCTTATTAAAGTCTTACAAAAATAAAGGGTTAGATGTTTTAGGTGTAGAGCCATGTAATGATGCTGCTAATATAGCTATTGAAGATGGTGTACCGACAAAAAAAACCTTTTTTAACTATGATGTGGCGCAGGAAATACACAAAGAGATGGGGTGTGCAGATATTGTTTCTGCTGCTAATGTTTTTTACCACGTTGAAGAGTTGCACGATATTGTCAAAGGGATAAAGTTTCTCTTGAGTGAGAATGGAGTTTTTGTTGTTCAGGGCACATATTTGCCGAATTTAATTGAGCGCAATGAGTTTGATATTATTTATCATGAGCACCTATTGTATTACCGTATTGAGAATTTAAATTATCTTCTCAATATGCATGATCTTGAAATATTTGATGTTGATTTTGAAGAGGTACATGGAGGGTCTATGATTGCCTATATTGGGCATTTGTCTCATAGGAAAATTTCTGATAACGTTGTAAATCAAATAGAATATGAGAAATCATTAGGATATGACACAATAACACCATATAAAAACTTTTCTAAACAAGTGGAAGATGTAAAAATTAGTCTTAATAATCTTTTAAATCAACTGATCAATGAAGGAAAGACGGTATATGCATATGGCGCTCCAGCAAAAGGCACGGTTTTATTAAATTATTGTGGAATTGATTCTAATTTAATTCCAATTTCTGTAGAAGTCAATAAGGCGAAAATAGGTAGGTATTTCCCTGGAGTTAATATTGAAGTTGTAGACGAAAGTAAAGTAGAAGAGCCAGATTACTATCTTCTATTATCTTGGAACTTTTTAGATGTATTCAAACGAAGCCAAGCATATCAAAGCGGGGCTAGAAAGTTTATTGTTCCAGTGCCTCATCCCGAAATAGTTAGTAATTTTGTAATCAGTTAGCAATTATTTAGCACTTTTCACTTTTATGCACTGACTTATTTATTAACAGGGTGATTTTCATGAATAAAAGATTTTTACGAATTTCAGTTGCTTAATAAATATAAAACCTTATTAATCTATTTGGTGTTTTTATGAAGAATGATAGAAAACACATTGCTGTTGTTGAGATATACAGCCATCATGTATTTGTACACACTCTTGCAGCTTCTTTATTAGCTTCAGGTCATAACGTTACAGTCTATGTTTGCATTCGGATTTTTAAAGATCTTGAGCCAATGTTTTTGGTCAATCAAATTAAACCAAAATTTGTTACATCTTCTTCAAATGAAAGCGATTACTCCTTTTTAAAGAGAGTGAAGCCTGAAATAGATTCTAAATTTGATCTTCTCGTCATTAACTCCATCCAAGGTTATAGAGTCGGATACTTTTATCTATTGGAATTTGCTGTACCGACCATTGCTGCTGCAGGTCGAATATCTGAATTTTTTGGTTCGCGTTATAAGGTTTTTGGTTTCAGCACGACTCGACAAATGATCCATCATAATTATACGAAATATTTACTACCTAGAATTATAAAGCGTCTTAGCGGGTTAATTGTGCATACACAGAAGGCTAAAGAGCTAGCCCTGAGTAGCGGATATGACGGACCCATACATCATATGCCTTTTTCACTTCATGTCCCAATCTGTAAAGATATCGAACTACCTAAAAACAAAGTCAATTTTCTTATAACGGGATCGATTACTTCTCGCTCTAGGGATTATTTTGCCATTTTGGAGCTCTTTGAGAAAATTTGGGATAGTGGGGTTAAAACCGCTGTACTGACTGTCCTCAGCAGCCCAAGAACTGACTATGGTTTTAAGGTGTATAACGAGATGCAGCGGCTTGAAGGTAAGGGTTACCCAATTAGGTACTTTGCAGGGTGGATACCTGAAGAGGAATTTGTGTCTCAATCTGCAAAGGCTGATTTCTTAATTGCTCCTATTTTGAAGGAATATTATGGAGCGGGTGAGATTACTAGTGTTGAGGTAGAGTCCGTTCGGATGGGAATCCCAGCCTTTTATCCTGAATGGTACTATGTTGATCATGATAGGCTCGATAGTAGTATTTTATATTCCTCTTTTACCCATTTACATAAATTAATTATGGAATTTGTTTCTGATACCTCTCGAGTAGAATCAATTAGGCTAAGGGCACTTAAGAACGTAGAAAATTTGAGCGTTGAGCCGGTGTCCAAAAAATTGAGTGAATTCTTAAATCAACAGATCTTTAGCAATCTTAGCGGAAGTGCTTGTGTTATGAAGAATGTTGATGAGTAGCCTAAATATCTTAGTTCTGGGCAGTGAGGGTGCAATCGGGTCCCGTTTAGTTGATATTATTCCTGAGACCCTGCGAGGAGCCAAGGTTATCAGAGTAAGCAGAAAAAAAGTTTTCAGTGACCTTCGTCCTTCATCTGGCACTCTTCTTATTGGAGATCTTCTAGATACATCTTTTGTGAAAGCCATCTTTGAGGAGCATGATATTCATGTAATTATCTTCTGTGCAGCAAAATGGAATGGTCTGAATCATGACCCAACAGTGCTGGATGATAATGTTACAATGTTTAATAATGTATTATTCTCATTACCTAAATCCGTTAGTAACTTTATTTATTTGTCTTCATCAGCGGTATACACACAGCCTAATGCGAACGATTCATTGCCAATTGAAATACTGCCCAATTCAACTTATGGGAAGTCCAAGCTAATAAATGAGATTTTACTTTTAAATAAAGCAGAATTAAATAATATCGCAGTTAGTATTTATCGTCCATTTCATGTTGTATCACCCTATGAGATATATTGCCCTGGGTGCTCTCACATTACCACCGACTTTGTACATCGTTACATTGAGTTAGATACAGATTTCAATTGGTCTGAATTATCAGATGATATATTCATACCGTTTTATTGGGTGGATGATCTCTGTGGTATTATTCTAGATAATTTATTCAATCAGGCATTTATTGGTAAGGTATTTAATATAGGCACTTCACAATCATTTTCAATTTTGTCTTTAGCTTTTTGTGTCGCTACAACCGCAAAGAAATATGGGTTATCATCAAAAGAGTTACCCGTCATAAAGGCGCATTTAGTGCCTTTTGAAAATGGCATGAAGTCTGGGCTAACTGGAATCGCGGTCAATGTTAAGGACCGAAGTCTTCTGGAAATAGTTGAGAGATTTATAACTAAAAGATATGGATTAATTTATGAGTGTTAAAGTTTCCTCGGTAGAGAGTTTCAAAGACCATCGAGCTGATCGGTTTTTTGATATATACCCACATATTGATGGGCAAATTACAGTTTCTATAGTAGAGCCAGAGCAGTTTAGTGGTTGGCATAGTCATGCTCAGCAATATGACATTTTTTTTGTAGCCTCCGGCAGCTTAAAAATTGGCATTATTTCTCCTGATGGAGAGGTTACTGAAGTGATTCTTAACTCTGAGAAACCAGAGAACGTTTTTATCCCTACTGGTTATTGGCACTGCTATAAGTCGGGTGAGTACGCAGCTACACTAGTCTATTATTTGAGTCAAAAACATAATGAAGAAGATGAATTTCGTGCGACTGAAGAAGAAATATTTGAGAAATTTGGCTACAAAATTTAGGTACCTATATGTCAATCGAAAGTCCATTTTTTTCTATACTAATACCATCGTATAATAGGCCCGATGAACTCAGCCGATGTATAAGCTCCATTATTTTGGAGTCTTTTGAAGATTATGAAATAATTGTCTCAGATGATAATTCCCCTAGGAAAAGTGAAATAGAAGCAGTGGTGCAGTCATTTGGTAGTGGTGGAAAAATTCGCTTCTACCAGCAAACTTCTAATTTAAAAGAGCCGGATAACAAGAATTTTCTAGTGAATCATGCTAGGGGGCAGTTCAATATTGTTTTGGGAGATGACGATACCTTAGCTAAAGAGGCATTGTCATATTTGTATAATTATATTGACGTTGAGCCAAGGAGCGATATTTATGGTTTTGGTTATAGAATAGTCGATGAACATGGCAGACAGCTATCAGTTAAATGTGCATCTATATCAGTGTATCTAGAGAGCCATGTGTCCCGTTTAAAGCTGCTAGAGGCCGGTCTATTACCTATGGCGATCTTCCATCCAGCAACATTTTGTTGCCGCGCCGGAGTTGAGAAATCACTTCCATACAGTGTAAAGGTAGGTATTGGTGAGGATATGTTTTTCTTGTTTGAGGCAGTGCTTAATAATTATTCGATTACCATTGTTCCAAAAACTCTATTTAATTGGAGAAAAGTGCAAGATATAGCCTCAATCAAGCAAGGAAATCAGTCTGCAGAATATTTGGCGAGCTTTAAATCAAAGCTTTTAATGTATGAACGATTACTTTCGTATTCTGACACCCCCAAGTGGATCGCGAGACATATTAGAACCATGGATTATCGATTCAAATTTTTATATAGTGAGTTACTTAGGGTTGATGCATTCTCAGATGCAACTGAACATGGCATGGATGTCGACATGGTAAAGGAGCTCTCCTCTATAAAAGCATCAGTTTTTTGGCAGTTAAAGTTATTGCTTATTCGCTTTTCTAGATTTTTTGATCTTGTTTCTCTAGTGGGCTTGTCGCATGCGTTGTTAACTCTTTCTGCTTCATATTTAGATAGAAAAAATTAACCTATAAAAGATTAATATGTTACCTATTTATTACTTTCGGTGTCTCTAAGAAAGTTGATAAACTGTTCTTTGGTAGCCCCATTAGTAGGATTAGATTTTACTTATGAATAATGACGTGCAAGTTAAAAATCACACAATTGAAAAATTGGTATCATTCTCAAACAATCTTAACGGAGGGGTAAATGTGGTAAGTTCTGATTCCAGCGGTCAAGATACAATTATAAAGTCTAGAGCTAAAATTCTATCATGGGTTTTAAATAGAACTAAATATATTTATCATGGTGTTAGTTTACAAAGCATATTATCTAATTGCAGTATTGAAATATATATTTATTTTTTAAAAAAATGATTATAAGGTATTTTCAAATATTTTTGATTTCTTTTGTCTTTGCATTATTAGTAGGTAGTGGATTTTATGGATTTGGTATTGATTTCTATGGATCGTATTATAAGTCAAATCTTGCTTGGGGTGATTTTAGAGATCGGCTAGGCTGGATGTTATCAACATTAACTATTTATAGAGTGCATGTTGGAGTTTATCTTGCTTCATTTATGCTTTCTATTACTACTGGACTTCTTCTTTTTAAAACTGTACATCGGTATTTTTATAGAAAATATTACTGGTTGTTTTTTTTGATGTACTTAATGCTTCTTCATACGTGGCCAATAATTATGTCCACGTCTAACGCTATGAGACAAGGGCTTTCTATGTCATTTTTATTTCTAGCATTATATTTTTTATTGTCTAAAAAGTATGTTTGGTATTTAGTTTCGATTGGTCTTGTTGTCACGACACATAAGGCTGGGCTATTACTAGCTCTATTATTGGTTGGAATTAATATATACAGCAATCAGATTCAAGAGCGCTTTAACTCCCCCAGAAAGCGCAGAAACTTTCTTATAACAGCAGGTTTTTTACTATCTATAATTATTTATATTCTATTGCCTGTGGTATTTAATAATCATGAAGCCTCTAGGATAATATCAGGAGACTTCAGATATGCATTCCTTACAATAAATATTATGTATATTCTTATATATATCAAATATCTTTTTATAAAGTCTGACCAAATTGACATTTTTTTATTGTTTTGTAGTTTTGTTTTTCCAGTATTTTTATTTCAAGATTTTAACTGGGAATATGAAAGATTAAATATGATGATTTTGATTCTTTATATGATCTCAGGTACAAAAATATTTGTGGATCGAGATAGAAAATATGTATTATTAATTGTTACAATATTATTATTATTTATGACAATCTTTGCCGGTATGTATTCAATAGGGTTAACTTGAGCGATTTGGATTTTTATTGACTCAGATTCAGACAGCCTTAATATGAATTCAAATAACAAAAAAATATGTTTAGTTGGTATGGGTTATGTAGGCCTACCATTAGCAGTTGCTTTTGCAGATAAATTTCAAGTTATTGGCTTCGATATCAGCTATGACCGTATTCAAGAACTTGAAAATGGACACGATAAAACGCTTGAGATTGAAGATGGCTTATTGCAGTCAGTAAAGTCTAATATCACCTTTACAACGAATATCCAAGACGCCAAAGACTGTAATATTTATATTATTACCGTCCCAACACCGATTGATTCAATTAACCGTCCTGATTTAACGCCACTAATAGAGGCATCTAAAACAGTTGGATCGGTTTTGAGTAGGGGTGATGTTGTTATTTATGAGTCTACAGTTTATCCAGGTGTAACGGAAGATATTTGTGTGCCTGAGCTGGAGAAGTCTTCAGGTTTGAAATTTAATCAAGATTTTTTCTGCGGCTATTCACCAGAGAGAATTAATCCAGGAGATAAAGAGCACACAGTTACTAAAATTTTAAAAGTAACTTCTGGCTCAACACCAAAAATTGCCAAACAAGTTGATGAATTATATAAAGAGGTGATAACTGCAGGAACATATCTAGCATCCAGTATTAAAGTAGCTGAGGCCTCCAAGGTGATTGAAAATACTCAGCGTGATGTAAATATCGCTCTAATTAATGAGTTGGCGCTTATTTTTGATCAAATGGGAATTGATACTAATGAGGTGATTGATGCAGCAGCTACAAAATGGAATTTTATCAAACTAACCCCTGGATTGGTTGGTGGGCATTGCATTGGTATTGATCCATATTATTTAACCTTTAAAGCGGAAGAGGTTGGATATAAGCCAGATCTTATTCTTGCAGCGAGACAAATTAATAACGGCATGAGCAAGTATATTGCCGATCAAACTATTAAAGAAATGATTAAGTCTGGAAAGACTATTAAAGATTCGGAGGTACTTATACTTGGTGTTACTTTTAAAGAAGACTGCCCGGATATGCGCAATTCTAAGGTAATTGATATTATCGAAGAGCTCAAAGACTTTGGCCTTAATGTTGATGTTTACGATCCGTGGGTAAATAATGAATTGGAAAGTAATTGGTATAAACATGGAATTATTGACAATCCACTTGATAAAGGTAAGAAGTATGACGCTATTGTTGTTGCGGTTAGTCATAAGCAGTTTAAGGCCTATACAAAAGATGACTATAAATTACTATCTAATGGGGAAGGAGTGATTTTAGATATTAAAAATATTGTTAATAATCCAACCTGGAGACTGTAAATATCTTTTTTGAGACTGGCAATTCAATAATATAATGAAAATCATATATCTTCATCAGTACTTTAATACACCAAAAATGTCAGGGGGGGTGCGCTCTTATGATATAGCTAAGCATCTTGTTGACAATAGCCATACAGTGGAAATGGTTACAACCAACAGATCTTCATCTAGTAGTGGTGACTGGAAAATATCCAATGAGGACGGTATTAATGTCCATTGGTTTTCTTTATTTTATTCAAACAAGTTGAGTTATTTTAAAAGATTATTAGCTTTTTTTTCATTTGCATATCATGCGGCTAAAAAAGGGTCAAAATTACAAGGTGATGTTGTTTTTGCTTCAAGCACCCCATTAACAATTGCTATTCCGGCGCTTTATATTTCATGGAGGAAGTCAATACCTATGGTATTTGAGGTGCGTGATTTATGGCCAGATGTGCCAATTGCTGTAGGCGTGATTAAAAATCCTATTGTTAAGTATTTAGCTAAGTTGTTAGAAAGCTATACTTATAAAAAATCTAAAGCAATTATTGCGCTATCTGACGGAATGAAGGATGGGGTTATCAAAGCTGGCTCAGAAGAAAATAAAGTTGTTGTCATTCCTAATTTTAGTAATAGAGAATTATTTAGCATTAAAAATACAGGTAAGGAATTTCGTGCAGAGAGAGAGTGGCTAAAAGACTCTCCATTGTTGGTTTACACAGGTGCATTTGGAATGATTAATGGTGTTGATTATTTGGTAGATATCGCTGAACAGTTGGTGTTATTAAAGTCAGATATAAAAATATTATTAATTGGAGGTGGTAAACAATATGAGAATATTATTCTTTATGCGCAAAAGAAGAATGTTTTAAATAACAATCTATTTATCGAGAGTGATATAAGTAAATCAGAGTTGCCTCAATTATTAGCAGCAGCTGACCTTGCAAGTAATATTGTTATCAATGTTCCTGAAGTTTGGAATAATTCTGCAAATAAGTTTTTTGATGCACTTGCCTCAGGAACCCCTGTTTTGATTAATGGTGGTGGCTGGCAGGCAAATTTAATAAATGAAGAAGGTGCTGGAGTTACAACTTTTGGTTTAACTTTGCATCAGGCAGCCTTAAAGATTAATGAGTTTTTGCATGATAAAGAAAGGTTGAGTAGCGCGTCTAAAAATGCACAAATAATTGCCGAGAAGTATTTTGATAGAGGTGATTTGGTTAAAAAAATAGAACAAACTCTATTATTATCAATGAACAAGAAAGAGATAAATCCTTCTATGGTAGGTTTAAAATAACCTTTAAGGATATTTTAAGAGTTATAGATGATTAAAATTAAGCGACTTTTTGATTTATTCTTGATTTTTTTAAGCCTCCCATTAGTGTTTCCTATTTATTTATTGCATTGTTAGTATTAACTCTCTTAGACTCCCCAGTTTTGTTTAGGCAATCTCGTCCAGGATTGAATGGAAAAATATTTAATATATATAAATTTAGAACAATGACTAATGAGTGCGATAAAAATGAAACTCTTTTGTCCGATGAGGCTAGGCTTGCTAAATTTGGAAAATTTTTAAGATCAACAAGTCTCGATGAGTTGCCAGGATTATGGAGTGTTTTAAAAGGTGATATGAATTTAGTGGGACCACGCCCCTTGCTAGTAGAATATCTACCCTTATATTCGTAAAAGCAATCTAGGCGCCATGAAGTTAGGCCGGGTATTACTGGCTGGACATAGGTTAATGGGCGTAATACAATTAGCTGGAATGAAAAATTTGATTTGGATGTGTGGTATGTTGACAATCAATCAATTTGGCTGAATAATAAGATACTATGGATGACTGTAAAAAAGTAATAAATAGGGATGATATTTTTGCAAAAAACGAAGCTACAATGACAAAATTTGACGGAGGGCATGGTGACAAATAAAACAGTCTATGGTATTTATGGTGCTGGTGGATTTGCTAAAGAAATTATGCCACTAATACGCAATAAAATTAAGGATGGTGATTATCTATGCTTTATTGATGACAGTCCTAATGCTGAAACCCTTAATGGGGTTGATGTATTGACATATTTTGACTTTCTGCAATTGGACTTTAATAATAAATATGTTTCAATAGCTATTGCTGATAGTTCAGTTAGGGAATTAATATCTCAGCGTTTGAAAGAAAACAATGTCTCAATACTAGACATAAAAGCAGAAAATGTTAAGATATATGATAAGGTTTCTATTGGTTCAGGTAGTATTTTGTGTGCATTCACAACCTTAACTTCAAACATTAAGATTGGAAATTTTTTTCATGCAAATTTATACAGTTATGTAGCCCATGATTGCTTAATTGGTGATTTTGTTACTTTCGCTCCTGGGGTAAAGTGTAATGGTAATGTTGTTATTGAAGATTATGCCTTTATTGGAACTGGTGCTATCATCAAGCAAGGCTCTGCAATAAGGCCACTAACTATTGGTGAGGGTGCTGTGGTAGGAATGGGCGCTGTTGTGACAAAATCAGTTAAGGCTGGAGATGTTGTTATTGGAAATCCAGCAAAATCTATAAAAAGACAAAAGAGGTAAAAACATGCAGGACAAGTCAATTTCTTTCGAGCAAATTAAAATTGACATGAGTGTTAGTTATTCTCAAACAATAACAGATGCAGATGTTAAAAGTTTTGCGGGAATTTCAGGTGATCATAATCCAGTTCATTTAGATGATGAATATGCATCGAAATCTCGCTATAAGAAAAGAATTGCTCATGGCTTAATATCGGGTAGTTTTTTTTCTGCTATATTTGGCACTAAATTACCTGGTCCTGGATGTGTTTATGTGCAGCAAACTTTTAATTTTAAAAGACCAGTTTATCTTAGAGATACAGTTACAGCGACTGCAACGGTGAAATCTATTGACCCGGATAAGAGAAGAGTGTTTTTTGATACCACATGTACAGTAAAAAATAAGGTTGTAATTGATGGTATGGCAGAATTGTATGTGCCTTGAGGTTATTTTTTGATGGTTAATAATTTTTCTAAATGGCCTCTATTTACAATAGAAGAGGTTGATGCTGTTAAAGATGTGTTGCTATCCAATAAAGTTAATTATTGGACAGGTAACGAATGCCGTAAATTTGAAAAAGAATTTTCAGAATTTTCTGATGTGGATTTATCATCTCAAAATATTACACCTGTGACTATTCGCTCTGTTATCACTAATAAAACAAAAGCAATTGTTTGCTTACATTTAGCTGATAAGCTGGGATGTTTGGGTAAGAATCTTCTATGGATTGATAGTTTGTCAAAAGATAAAATGCCTAGTGTTTTTCAGCAACAGACATATCTTTTTCTACAGTTATTCCAATTAAAGAGCTTGAAGCAAATTCTGCCAATAAAGTTTTTGATGGCATGGCTTCAGGTTGCTGTATTGCGATCAATCATAAAGGGTGGCTTAAAGAATTAATAGATGAAAATGAGATTGGGGTTAGTTTAAGTCAAGACATAAATAAAGCTTATGACAAACTGAATGCTTATATTAAAGATCCTTTAAGATTAGTTCAAGCTAAAGAAAATTCTACAAGACTTGCTGTCAATCAATTTGACTATAATGAGTTAGCAAAAGAAGTAATAATGGTTTTAGAGAGCGGCACTTTAATTAAATAATTTCAGAAAATTTTATGGAAAGAGAGTATCAAGTTTGTTCAAAATGTGTGATGGATACTTCTGATATAAGGATTATATTTGATGATAAAGGAGTGTGTGATAACTGCCATTCATTTTACAATCTTATTGAGCCTGTATGGACGCCCAATGAGCTTGGAAGAGATTATCTAATACGTGAGTTTGATAAAATAAAAAAAGATGGTGCAAGGAGGGACTTTGACTGCATTATCGGTATTAGTGGCGGCCTTGATAGCTCATATCTCTTACATAAAGTTGTAACTGAGTTTGGGCTCAGACCTCTTGTTTTTCATGTTGATGCTGGTTGGAATACAGAGATAGCAGTTAATAACATTAAAAATCTAGTAGAAAAACTAAACCTTGATTTATATGTTGATGTTATTGATTGGGATGATATGAGGGACTTTCAATTAGCTCTATTTAAATCAGGTACACCCCATCTTGACTTAGCGCAAGATCATGCATTCTTTGCAACTATGTATAAATATGCAAAAAAGTATAATATCAAATATATATTAAATGGGGGAAACCATTCGACAGAATGCATAAGAAATCCTTTGGATTGGATATATTATGGGACTGATATGTCATTTCTTAATGACATCAAGCGTAAATACTGTACTAGACCTTTAGATAACTATCCTTGGAGTTCGATATACTATCATAAAATATATTTACGATATATTAAGCGCATTAAAGTTTTAAAGCCCTTAAATTTTATGGAGTATAACAAAGAAAAAGCAATTAGAACTTTATCAGATGAGTATGGCTGGAAATCTTATCCACAAAAGCATTTTGAGTCAAGATTTACTAGGTTTTATGAATCATATTGGTTACCTAAAAGATTTGGTTATGAAACTCGAAAGGTTCAGTTTTCAAGTCTTATTGTCACAGGCCAAATGACTAGGGATGAAGCTCTTAATGAATTATTAAATTTACCATATACCTCAGCTTATGAAAAATCTGAATCTGAATATATTGCTAACAAGTTAGAAATTTCATTATCAGAATTAGAATCTTACTTAATGATGACTAAAAAGTGGTATTTTGATTATAAGAATGAAAAGTATATCTTTGATTTTGGAGCTAAAGTTCTTAATTTTATTAACAAAGATAAACTGATAATAAAGAGATGAGTGTTCATGTTGGAATAATTAATCTTGGTGCTGGTAATGTTGGAGCAATAGTAAATAGGCTATCAGAGCTTGGAGTAACTTTTAGCTTAATAGAAGAGCCCACTTTAATAGAATTTAGTCATATAATTCTTCCAGGTGTTGGAAATTTTGATGATTTTATGACGAAGTTAGAAAACAAAGGGCTTCGAGATTTTATGTTGAATCGAGCACAAGGTAAAGCTAAAATTATGGGAATTTGTATTGGAATGCACGCTTTAGCTTCTGATAGTGAAGAGGGTTATTTAAAGGGATTAGGGCTCATACCTGGGTCTGTTAAAAAAATGAAATCTTCATTTCCATTGCCACATATGGGTTGGAATTCAACTCATATTGCAAATCAAGATTTAATAATTGATGGATTAGATAATGATGTTGGTTTTTATTATCTACATAACTACAAATTTATTCCTGTTAATGATTGTGATATAGTTGCATATTCTGAGTATGAGGAAACTATAGTAGGAGTTGTAAAAAACAAAAATATTTATGGAGTACAGTTTCATCCTGAAAAAAGTCATGATAATGGACTGATATTTTTTAGAAATTTTTTAGATTTATAATGCTTAGGCCACGAATTTCACCAATTCTATTATTAAAAGGCTCTGGATCAGAAAAGACGAGATCTTTTAAGCCATATAAATATTTAGGTGATATTATTAATAATATTCGTATATTTAACGAGTTAAATGTTGATGAATTGACAATTTTTGGTATTGAGAATGCAAAAGATAATAACAGTGAGATAAACTTTAAGATATTAAAGAAAATCGCAAGAGAGTCTAATATGCCCCTATGTTATGGAGGTGGAATAAAAACAAAAACTGATGCTGAAATGATAGTAAATATTGGTTTTGAAAAAATATCTCTATGCCAAAATGCTTTAGATTTTAATTTAGTTAATAGTATCTCATCATCAATTGGCAGCCAGAGCTTGGTATTACATTTTGATTATCGACAGGACTTCCTTGGGCGCTATTCATTTTATGTTAATAGGGGACAAACAAAGTTATCAATCAAATTTGACAAGATAATTGAATACGTTACTAAATGTAGCCCAGGCGAAGTAGTTTTTCAGTCCATCGAGTTGGATGGAACAAAAAATGGCCTTGATCAAAAATTTATACGCAATTTTAATTCTAAATTTCCAATACCAATAAAGTTTATTGGAGGATGTTCAGGCTATGAGGACCTTGAAAATTGCAATAAAATTAATAGTTCAGCTAGTTTTGGTGTTGGTGCACATTTTATCCTTTATGGAAAGTATGATGCTGTTTTGCCTTCATATGAAGCACCTAGATTTTTGTGATGCAATATTGATTAAAAAAAATTATCTCTTAATCATTCGAGTCAACTGAATGTATTTAAAGTCTATTTTGATGATTTTTGTATTTATTACAATAAGAGGTTTTTAAAATTAAATTACCACTATATTTATTAAGAAACAGTTGTATTATGAGTTTAAGATAATGAAACGTATATTTGATTTAGTGATTAGCACTTCTACGCTATTATTGAGCTTGCCTATAATGGTGTTGATTGCTTTATTTATTAGATTAATAGACGGCTCTCCTATATTTTATAAGCAATCAAGGCCAGGTCTTAATAGTAAAATATTTAATATGATTAAATTTAGAACTATGTCTAATAAATTTAATGAGCAGGGGGAATTGTTGCCAGATAGAGATAGACTAACTAAATTTGGAAAATTTATTCGTTCAACAAGCCTTGATGAACTGCCTAGCTTGTTAAATGTTATCAAGGGTGACATGAGTACAGTAGGCCCAAGGCCACTTTTAGTGGAATATCTACCTTTGTATTCAGCCAAACACTCAAGACGTCATAATATTAGGCCTGGAATTACTGGTTGGGCCCAAGTTAATGGACGCAATGCAATTAATTGGGTGGAAAAGTTTGAACTAGATGTTTGGTATGTTGACAACCAATCTATTTGGATAGATATTAAGATATTATTGCTAACTGTTAAGAAGGTTTTATTACGAAGTGGAATTAACCAAAATGAGCATGTGAGTATGGAAAAATTCAAAGGATATATTGATGGAGAAAATTCAAAGGATATATTGATGGAGAAAAGTAAGAGGTTTAAAAATTGGGTTTACCCTGTAATTGAAGATGGAAAGCCAACAAAATATAATTGGATAGTTAAAAACTCTTTTGGATTAACTTTAGGATTAAATTCAGATATTGGAGCTTTTTCTTACATCAATGCTCTTAATGAGATTATTATTGAAGAGGAGGTTCAAATTGGCTCTCATTGTTCTCTATATTCAGTTTCTACAATTGATAACTTGTCTGGAAAAATCACCCTAAAAAATAATTGTAGGATTGGAAGTCATACAACAATTCTCCCTGGTGTAACTGTAGGTAAGAACTCAATAATAGGTGCACATAGTTTAGTTAATAAAAATATTCCAGATAATGTTGTTGCTTTTGGTATTCCAGCAAGGGTGGTTCGTAAATTAAATCATAATGGATAATAAACTCTCATCTTGGCCTTCTTATTCTAAAGAAGAGCTTGACGCAGTCCATAATACTCTTTTATCTAATAAAGTTAACTACTGGACAGGAAATGAATGCCGAGAATTCGAAAAAGAGTTTGCTATTTGGAGTGGGACTAAATATGCTGTTGCTCTAGCGAATGGAACTGTTGCTCTAGATGCAGCATTTAAGGCATTAGATATTGGCTTAGGACATGAAGTTATTGTTACTTCACGCAGTTTTATTGCATCAATTTCATCTATTGTAAATTCTGGTGCAGTTCCTATATTTGCTGATGTTGACTTGCAATCCCAAAATATTACTCCTGAATTTATTCGAGCAAAAGTTACTAAAAAGACCAGAGCAATTGTGTGTGTTCATTTAGCTGGATGGCCATGTGAGATGGATGAAATAATGAATTTAGCCAAAGAGTTTGATTTATATGTCATTGAAGATTGTGCTCAAGTGCATGGAGCCAAATACAAAGGCAAGCCTGTTGGGTCAATTGGACATATCGGTTGTTGGAGTTTTTGTCAAGACAAGATAATGACCACAGGCGGTGAAGGTGGTATGGTAACTACTAATGATAAATCTTTATGGCGAAAGATGTGGGCCTACAAAGATCATGGTAAGAGTTATGAGGCTGTTTATGAGCGAGAGCATCCTGAAGGATTTAGATGGCTGCATGAATCATTCGGCACTAATTGGCGTATGACTGAAATTCAAGCTGTAATTGGCAGAATTCAGTTAAAAAGAATGCCAGATTGGCATAGAATTCGTTTGAGTAATGCTAACAGTATATGGAGTGCTGCTAAACAATGTAAAGGGTTGAGAGTGCCCACTATTCCAGTCTATATAGAACATGCGGCCTACAAGTGCTATGTTTTTGTTAAAGGTGGCGCTGAGCTTCGTGACAAAATAATGAGAGAGATCAATGAAAAAGGCGTACCTTGCTATTCCGGATCTTGTTCAGAGGTTTACCTGGAAAAGGCATTTGATAATACTAGATTTAGACCTAAAAAAAGACTCCCAGTTGCTAGACAGCTAGGAGAAACAAGTTTAATGTTTTTAGTGCATCCAACTTTAACTAAGGAAGAAATTCAAAAAACATGCGATGTTTTAACAGAAGTAGCTTTAGCTAATTATGATGGTTATCAACAATAAGCCAATTTTGGTCGCTCCAGCTTTGAAGATATCTCATTGCACTAATTTCTGATTTTCAGCCACCTCTAAGCATAATTTTCTCCTGCGGGATATTCTTGTCTAATAAATCAAGCGCAGCCCCAACCCAAAAGAAGTGGCCAGATAATTCACCAATTTGATTTAGACCAGCCTGCTTTTTTGTAGACTCTTTAAAATATGGTCAATTGATACAGGTGTAAAAGACGACTTGGTGGATAGATTTTGTTTGAAACTTCTAAGGATATAGCCATTATCTTGAGCAATTGCAAGTAATCAGCTTGAGATTATCTCAGACAGGTCATCAGATATTGGAATTATTTGTCCTTGATTGTATTGATCAGTTTTAGAGTGCCTCAGTAGGAGCGCATGTTTATAATTACCAGTATGTTGGAGGTCCTCAAACTTAAACTGACATATTTCAGAACGTCGACGCATGGTTTTATAGCCTAGTTGCAAAAGCAGCCTATTTCTGAGACTAACAATATCATCAGAACAAACATTTTTGAGTTTTGTCAGAATGTCATAAGTTAGAGGCATTGTTTGTTTTTGGGGCTTTCCACATTTTCTTCGAAGCTTTTTAAAGATTAGAATAACTAGAGGCTCCTTTGTTGGATTGGTACTCTTAGTGAGACTGAATATACTGCTAAGGCTGGATACTAGCCTTTGGGTTAGGTCTTCACCCATATGAAGAATGTAGTCTGCAAATTTATCTTCATTAATTGATAAAAGCCCTTATCAGCCCTAAAAAAACTTATACTAACCCTAGTAAATTAAACTTATTTGTATCCTGTGATAAACATACTCATTAATTTGTCGCGATTTCAAAAACAGCTTGTGCTGTTGTTTTTTGATTCTGTCAACCTTGTGGCTATTATATTGGCCTCGTTTTCAATACGACTTGGATACTTATACTCTCCAGGGAGTGACCTTGTCTGGGTGGTATTGGCTGCGCCTATTATCGCCGTTCCTGTCTTTGTACGCTTCGGGCTATATCGAGCGGTTATTCGTTATATTGGCTTTAAGGCGTTGTGGTCTATTGTCCAGGCGGTAACGCTTTATGCGCTTTTGTGGAGCATGATTGGCTTTATGGCTTCGGTTGACGGCATACCGCGCTCCGTAATTTTAATTAACTGGCTCTTGGGTATTGTAATTATTGGCGGCTCGCGGATGGTTTTTCGCTGGCTACTCTCAGAGGGCCAGGATAAAAAAATGACCAGCGTGATAATTTATGGAGCAGGCTCTGCAGGCAGGCAGCTGTCGATTGCTTTAACGCAGTCGCCTGAGTACAAGCCGGTGGCTTTTGTTGACGACAACGCTCAGCTTCAGCGTCAATCTATTCATGGCATTGAGGTTTTTTCAAGAAAGGATATATATCGCCTAGTTGAGAAAAAAAATGTCACTGAAGTGTTACTGGCTATGCCCGCAATATCTAGCATCCAACGCAATGAAATTATCCATTTTCTGGAGCCTTATCGGTTACTTGTGCGCTCCTTGCCAGCCGTTTCAGAGCTTGCGCAGGGCAAGGTAAAGATCGCTGATCTTCGTGAGGTCAGCATCAAAGACTTGCTAGGCCGTGAATCTGTAGTTTCCAATAAGGAGCTATTGAGCCTTAACATTACCAATAAAGTGGTCATGGTGACCGGCGCTGGTGGCTCGATTGGCAGTGAGCTGTGCCGGCAGATATTATTGTTGAAACCTCAAGTATTGATAATGTTTGAGCGAAGTGAGCTTGCCCTGTACAGTATTGATCAAGAGCTCTCAAGAGCTGTAACCTCTACTAAGATACTGCCAATGCTCGGCTCTGTCACTAATACAATTCGCTTAAGTCAGATAATGAAGCGCTTTGGTGTGCATACAATCTATCATGCAGCGGCCTACAAGCATGTGCCGATGGTGGAGTATAACAATGCAGAAGGGGTCAGTAACAATGTTTTTGGTACCCTTAAATGCGCGCAGGTTGCGATCGATATTGGGGTAGAAACTTTTGTGCTTATTTCAACTGACAAGGCGGTGCGCCCAACCAACACCATGGGAGCAACAAAGCGCTTTGCTGAGATGATATTGCAGGCCTTGACACTTAGAATGGCGCAGAACTTTCAGCGCGGCGCTGAGGAGGGGCAATATGGCACACGCTTTAGCATGGTGCGGTTTGGCAATGTGCTGGATTCTAGTGGGTCGGTGATACCGTTGTTCAAAGAGCAAATTAAGCGGGGCGGACCGATTACCGTGACTGATCCTGAAATCCTGCGTTATTTTATGAGCATACCTGAGGCTGTTGAGCTGGTTATTCAAGCAGGCGCCATGGCTAAGGGTGGTGATGTGTTTGTGCTTGATATGGGCGAGCCTGTTCGAATTTTAGACCTGGCTAAAAAGATGATTCGTTTAAGCGGCTTTCAGGTTAAGGATGAGCTTCACCTGGACGGCGACATTGAGATTGAATTTACCGGTCTGAGACCAGGTGAAAAGCTTTATGAGGAGCTGCTGATTGGCGGCAATGTTTCTAAAACTGACAATCCAATGATCCTGCGCGCAGAGGAAGAGATGCTGGCCTGGGATGATTTAAAGCTAATTATCGATGAGCTTGAGGGGGCTATTGATAGGGGCGATCAGTTTAAGCTGCGCCAGTTACTAGTAAAAGCTGTCCCTGGGTTTAAACCGCAAAGTGATATTAC
>Ga0209482_1000494_pt1 | contig 33399 bp, 35 predicted proteins | sample CoawatmetaG10DNA_FD_187512 | JGI IMG/M metagenome (GOLD analysis project Ga0209482, IMG submission 187512) | Marine microbial communities from the West Antarctic Peninsula - Coastal water metaG104-DNA (SPAdes) (version 2) | ecosystem: Environmental > Aquatic > Marine > Coastal ...
AAGATGTTAAATGGTAAATTAACTCGCTGGTATGAGAATGGTCAGATAAAGTTTGAGGCACAATACAAGAACGGTAAGTGTATCAGCGGGGACTGTGACTAGAATGTGTTCAATACTACTCCGTCACGGTTGAATGATTTTGCTTGTTCCCCTTTACAAGGTTTAATACCTTGCCTAGAATTCATACTTGAGATAGAGTCTAACAATCTCATGTATAACCCAAATAAATCGATAAGAGACAAGGTCTTCCCTCTCAAGATAGGTAAGTTCTCAGTCAAATACTATACTTTTGAGGAATTGAAGATGTAGAATTAACTTCTAGTTCAAAAATGACTCTATTATGAAAAAAATACTGGTACTTATATTCTTATTCAATTTTTTGTTTGCGCCCTCCATTAAGGCAGAAAATGTGCTCTTTTGTCAATCTGAATTGGTAACAGGTTTCATAAATGATAATGGAACATGGAGAAATGGGAATTTTGCACTTGAAAGATTCACAATCAAATTTAATGATGACTTCTCTATAGTAGAGGGTGGTCTTAAAAATTCTACACCAATGAAATGCAGTGCGCCTTATCTTTATAGTAATCCAACTCTAATTCATTGTGTTCGCTCCGAATACAATCTCTCAACCTTAAGGTACAGTATAGATACTAAAAGATTTGTATACTATTTTAATCCTGCCGGAGGGTATATCATGAAAGATGATGCTGACACTGATTTATTGTATGCTGGATCATGTGAGAAATTTTAGGTTCAACCAAAATAGTTGAGGTAAAAAACAGGTACACTCAATTCTAATCAGTCACGGTTGAGTAATTTTGTATGTTCTAATTTAAAGGGTCTAATACCCCATCTAGAATTCAGTATTGAGATTCAATCTAACAATCTCATGTATAACCCAAATAAGGTGATAAGAGAGAAGGTCTTCCCTCTCAAGATAGGTAAGTTCTCAGTCAAATACTATACTTTTGAAGAACTTCGGGAGTAGGAGTAGTTTTTTCATAGTTAACCTTTGAAACCAGTCCAATGATGTCTTACATAACTATTTTTTATAGAAATACCCAACTCTCCAATATGTTTATTATCAAGATTATTGCTATTCAAAAGTTCTAAAAGTTTCTTATTTCGACTTTCTAACTTCATGATCATATTATCATCAGGTAACCGATTATTTTTTGAACTATTTTGACTCGAGTTTACATAAACTAGATTCCATAAGTCATCTGAATACATATATGACCAAGGTATGACATGGTCTACTGATAGTTTATTATCAGGAATTTTATCCCCTGTAATAAAGCACTTTCGTTCAGGATTCTCAACATCAAGATATTTATGAAAAGACTTCAGGTTTTGTCTTTTTGGGGTATTTTCTCTATCGACACCCCTAATTTTTTTTGAAATCCTAGGTGAACCGTCTAGATCTTCAAGTTTTTGAGTCCAACGATAGTTTATTAGTTGGTAAAGGATATCTGAATATTCTCTAATTAATTCTGGATGAAAAATCTTGACAGTCCTTTTTTCTAAATCATAGTCATAAGTATTAAATTGTTCTTTTCCAACCACTAAGAACCTCCAAGAAACATCTTGTGTCAAAACACTACTTATCTGTTCAATAGGTATTTTTATCTTATCTTTTACCTTTATAAATGTTTTGGGTTGGGTGCCATATATTGTCTTATATTCTTGAATTTTCTCTTCAACGAGTTGCTGAATTTTAGGTTTTTTCTTTAAATTAGGACCTTGTTTGAGATTAAAGAAAATACACTGATTCCAATAGTATTTAAAAATCAAAGGGGATAATTCATCAAAATGAATATTTTTTTTTGGTTCTTTTTCACAAGTCTCTACTATTGACCTAATCCAAGACATCTTGTATGTGTTCTCCATAGAACCATTACTAATAATATGAGAAAGTTGTTTTAAGTAATCATCCATCAATACTTCTGTTTGTTTGGTATGACTCCTCTAATACCACCTGTTGGGTCTTCAACATCGTTTTGGTATCTGGGTATTATATGGATGTGAAGATGAGCAACTGTCTGCCCAGCATCATGACCACAATTCACACCTAAGTTATATCCTGATGGTTGAAACTCCTCATCCAAAAAACCTTTTGCTTGAAAAATTAATTTATTTAGTCCAATAATCTCTTCGTCGGTTGATTCAAAATAATTAGAATATATTCGATGAGGAATGACTAAACAATGTCCTTTATTAACTGGATAACCATCATAAATAACAAACCCAGTTTCATTCTCAAAAAGACGTTCTCTATTATCTAAAAATGGACTATCGATCATTTTAAAATCTTAGTTATTAAGGAAGTCATCAATCACTCCATTTTCTGGCAATCTTGTTAACAATATATTCTAAATCACCTGCCTTTAGATCACAAAGATCTGTAGAACTAGAATAATCTGTAGATTTGGAGTAACTGTAAACCGGGGTAATAAAACTAATAGTAATAAAAATGCCAATGACAATTCCTAAAATTTGTTTTCTAATTTCCATAGTATTTCTCCTATATTTAAAGTTCTTTTTAAACTGAACCTTATTCTACTACCCCACTCAATCAAAAATATAGTAATTGACCTCAAACTTTGATACCTTACTTGGAAAATATTGATTCCTGATCTGTTCATTCATTAGGTCTCTTTCATGTTTTCTCTTTAAGACTGAGATAACCTGATGAAGAGAACCACTTCTTCCCTGTATGGGTCAATATGGAACTCTTACTCAACCATTGTGATATCTTCCTGAAACCCCACCCTTCTCTATCGTGAAGATGATGGATAAGAACATAAATGATCTGTTGACCTTTGGTGTATTCTTTTTGATAAATGAGTTTGTTGGATTGGAATTCCATTGTGAATTCAAGACATGGGATAACTTTTTCTTGCAGGGTACAATACAAATTCATTCGGTCACAGTAGAGTAATTTCGAACAGTGCATTAAAAGGAAAAAATTATGGAAGGATTGGCAGCAGCAGCATTTTGTTTCGGTTTAGTCGGAGTAGACGCACTTATCCGGTTGGAAAAACTCACAAAAACCCTGAAAGAGAAAGGGATTCTCGAAGAGGATTACAAAGATGAATGATGCATTAATAACTGCTGGAACATTTACATTAATGCCAGGAAGAATAATTCATAGTTTATTATCTTCTAGTTAAAGATACGGATTTTCAAAAATCAAATCTGTCGCAAAAAAAGGAACATATTTATTCAAGAAAAATGGTCCATAATAAAAGAAAAAATATTTTTTAAAGGCATATTAGCTTTTAATTCACCTGGCTTTCTTGAGGTATCCAAATAATATCCTAAGCCATCATGATGTCCATTTTTAATTGCCACAAAAACAACATCATTTTCAAAATTTTCATATTTTTTATCATTTAAAAAAATATTAAAATCATCATGAATCTCCCCAGAAAACGTTAAGGATACAAATAACCCTTCCTTAACCTTATTAACCTCACTAAAAATTAAATCACCTTTGCTTGACTTAACGTTAAGTAAAGCTTTCTCAGCAAATATTAAATCTTTTTCACTTGAAAATTCAACTAAAAAATCTATCGACATTCTTGGTTGAATCTTTCTAAATTTAATACCTAGTTTTCTTAAAAAAACCTCATGATTTTTTAATCTCCAATAAAAGACTGGGTCTTCATATGGAATTTGCTTAATAGCAACCGCAATAATTAACCTTGTATTATTTAGATTCAATATTTCATGAAGAAACAAGTCATACATCTCTAAAATTTCAAGCAAGGGGTCCTTTCCATTTGGAACATACCACTCAGGATTTTTTATACTGCCTAGATAAGATTCAGAACTACATAAATAGTGATGCTGAATATGAGCCCCGCCATTTAACCATAATGTTGAAAAATCAGGCTTATTCGTCTTCCAAAGACTAATAAAAATATCGGCAAGAAGCCTATCTAAAAAAATTACCTTTGACCAATGTTGTTTTTTAGTAGCTCCAATTAAGCATGAAAGGTAAGTACGCCAACTACTAATTTGAGATTTGGTAATTAAAGCTTCAAAAATTACAATAATAGAAAAAAAACTCACTTTTTCTTCAGAATTATCATTAACTACTTGTTTTAAAGCCTTGGAAAACCTCTTAACAAAACCATTACCACTTATTTTGGTATCTGTCCATGGATCTGGCATCCAAAAACTTGATTTTTTTGTATTATTAGAGGCATTAATTGGAGAAATAGCAGCAACATTAAAACCCTTTTCTTCTAAAATTTCCCAATGCTGCTTGAGGTCACTTTCTACTATGTCACCAATTCTATAAATTCCATGCTCATCAAAATTTAGACCAGTTCTAATTGTTGGCCATTGAATCCAAGGCTGCAATTCATTATAATCTTCTTCAGAAAAAGTTGTGAAGAGACCATGATTTTCTATCATTTTTTTCCAATTTTTTAATTTACCTTTTTCAATATAGAAATTAACATATTCAAAATTAATTTCATTTAACTCCCAAAAAATTAGTTTTTCTGCTTTAGTCTTCTGAAGTTGATTATTTTTCGACATTTTTATGCTTTTTATTAGTGGATATATAAATTAGGTTTTTAGCGATTTCTCAATAGCCTTAATAGTCCACCAACACCATATTTAGGACTTGGATCAAAAAAATGAGCTAAAAGTGTTAGCCTATAAGTTGCATAATCCGCTGAGACTTGTTTATTAGTGTGAAGTGTAGTATTTCCTATAAATAGTAATGGTTTATAGTCCTGAAAGTCATCTGTTAATTTATGGTGACCCTCCGAAAAAATTTCTACTCCCTTCTGTGAAGCAAAACGTTTGTGAGATATTTTGCCAATAAAATTGCCAATTTCACTTTTGGGTGCTTTCCTAGCTTTTGGGAAATATATTAGATCACCAACTTCTGCTCCAGCCTTAAGCTCTGGAATCTTTATCGGTAATACCATAGTAAATAAATGAGAATCAAAGTGGGCCCTAAACATTTCTTTTAAATTTCCTGCTTCAATACGACGTGCAATATGGTATTGATTAGACATTTCTCCCCTATAGCCCAAAAAATTTCTGGCAATATCATACAACTTTGGCGTTAAGTACTTCTCAATACATAATTGTTGTAAAAAAAGATCATGACTAGAGCCCAATTCAGAAAAAGTACTCCCATTCATTTCTACATTAATACTCCTTGCTAAATCATCCAATTTAAAACTCTCTAATGATGGTAGTTTAACAAAACCATTCTTAATAAGCTCTTCTAGCCTTAAGTCAATATCTTCCCAATACTTATGAATTTCCATTATTTTTCAATTTCCAATATAAAATTAAACCAGTATAATTAGCTATAAAAATCCTTATCCCGCAGTACCTCTGGTCTAAAAAATTCTTTTTTGACAGTTTTATTACACTAAAATAAATGAAACTCACACAACTTTTTAGTAATCAAACCTCCGACATTAAATGAATTGTACTTATAGATTAGTTAAAAGTATAGCAATTAACATTGAATTTTGAGTCTACCATCTACCCGTCGAATAGCAAGTGAGATTGAAATGATTGGATTCATTTTTCAAAAGTAGGTATAGAAAAAACAGGTAAAAATGTTGCAATTGAGTTTTTAAAAATGCATAATTAAGGAAAAATATGAAAATTTCACTCTGGATACTTTTATTTTTATTGACAATACTGTGCATTTATATTGCTTTAAAAATTATTAATAAAAATGTTAAAAAAAATCAGGATGATGATATTTACCCTATGTGGTTAAAAACCCTCACTCAAAAGATGAGAATGCTTGATAATAAATTCATATCAACACTAGTAGCTAAATATTAAATAATTCAACATTAACCATTCATTCCTTATGCCCTCAACATTAAAAAATTATAACTCAACATTAGTCCGTAAATGTCTTTTTCCAGCTGCAGGTTATGGTACTCGTTTTCTGCCAGCAACAAAAGCAGTGCCCAAAGAGATGCTGCCTATTCTCACAAAGCCTTTATTACAATATAGTGTAGAAGAGACTTTAGCCGCAGGCATAAATAATATGGCAATTGTTACTGGACGGGGGAAACGATCCATTGAAGATCATTTCGATAATGCATTCGAGCTCGAATCCCAGCTTGCTAAAACCCCAAAAGAGCATTATTTAAAAGAAATCCAAAACGTCATCGAGCAATCTACCTTTACCTATGTAAGACAAAGGCAAATGCTTGGATTGGGACATGCCATTCTTATAGGAGAATCTTTGATTGGTCATGAGCCATTTGCGGTTGTACTGGCTGATGATTTATGTATTAGTAATGAAGACCAAGGTGTCCTCAGACAGATGATAGATGTGTTTAACAAATACCAATGTTCAGTAGTGGCGATAGAAGAGGTGCCAATGAATCAAACCAATAAATACGGCGTTATTGCTGGAAATCTTGTTGATGGCACAGATAACACCTATCGAGTGACTGACATGGTTGAAAAGCCTTCCTCAAAAGATGCTCCCACAAATATGGCAATCATTGGACGTTACATTCTAACACCCGATATTTTTGATATTCTTAGAAAGACAAAGCCAGGCAAAAATGGTGAAATTCAAATTACAGACGCCCTGCTTGTACAAGCTAAAAAAGGTAAAGTGATTGCCTATAAGTTTAAGGGCAAGCGCTTTGATTGTGGCAGTGTAGAGGGATACGTTGAAGCTATAAACCACTTTGCAAAAAAACATGGCATCACATAGCAATAAGCCCACACCGCAAGTTGGTTATTTGCTAATTTATTGTTTATTGCTAAAGCGCCTTTAAGAGGCCGCACTTATAATCATTTCTTTTGCCCACTGATTTCTTAAGATTTAAGTTTTTTAAACAATATATTAGCTAATATTTTTGATTTTCCTTAAAGCTAATCCACGAGCCAAAAAATACATTACAAAGACCAATAAAAACCCTATAAACATTAAAGATTCAGCTATTAAATATCGTTCACCCAATATTCCAATTATTACCATAATGACAGAAAACAAAATGATTATCATTAAAGTCTTTTTTTCACTAAAACCTAATTTAATCAGTAAGTGATGAGAATGATATAAATCAGAGTGAAAAGGTGATTTTCCGAGAGCTAACCTTCGTAAAATTGTAGAAATTATTTCGATCAATGGAAAAGAAAACAACCACAACACTATTACAGGAGAAAATGATTGATCTTCACCTTGGGAAAAATCCAATAATACCCAGGCAAGTGATAAACCAATAAACATACTCCCGGCATCTCCCATAAAAATTCTCTTTTTAGTAGAAACGCCTATACATAGATTATTTATTAAAAATACAGGCAAAACTGCACAAAAAAGTAAACTGATTAATAGGCTATCTTGTGATGCACTATTAAAAGACATATAACTAATAGCAAGAAAACTAACTAAACTATTCCCTCCAGCCAGGCCATGGAGTCCATCGCCCATGTTAACCGCATTTATTCCTGCAATTATTGCCACCACACTAATAAGATAAGACCATTTAGTAATAATAATTTCACCACTTCCAAATAAGTTACCAAGTGATGCAATATTCATACCGCCTGCTGTAACAATAATTATAGCAACTAGTACTTGAAACAAAAGACGAATCGAAATCGAGATATCACGATAATCATCCAAAACCCCAATAAATACTATAATTAATGAAGCTATTAAAAAATATTTAAATTCATTTAAATCATGCGATGTAACTAAAATACTGACAATTAGACCAAAAAACATTGCTATTCCACCAATAAGTGGGACAGAGCCATTATGCAATTTTCGATCATTAGGTTGGTCTGTGAGTTTCAAACGAACAGCAGGAGGCCGCAGTAAAAAAATCATAATAAAGGTAGTAATTAATGCAATTAAGATTGACGAAAATTGAACATTCATAAAATAGTACAGAGATTAATAAATATTAGCCTAATTATACAAATCACTTATTGAGAAAAATTTTAACATATTTGTATCAAAAAGTTTAACAATTAAGAGTTATTAATGTCACTTATATTGCACATCCAAAATAATGGCAGCGTCAATATAGCTTTATTTTTATGATAAATATTATTAGATCAAAATTAAAAAAAATATTATATTTATTATATTTATTATATTAAGAATTCACCTATAATATTGTATAAAAAATAATGAATTAAAATTTGTATTTGTTGATATTTAGTTATCAATTTTTAACCAAATAAATCATTTAATTTCTACTAGTTTTATACGCATTAATCTGAAATGAAAAAAATAATAATTGAAGTAGGCTACGGATCTGTAAGTAAAGTAAAAATTGGTAGTAATCTGCCACTAGCTTTTATTGGTGGTCCATGTGCAATTGAAAGTCATGAACATGCATTTAAAATGGCTGATTTAATCGGCAATGTTTGTAATAAACTCAATGTACCTTGGATATATAAATCCTGTTACGACAAAGATTGTAGATCTTCACCTGAAAGCTTTCATGGAATGGGTGTTGAAGATGGTTTACGAATACTTTCTGATATTCGTAATGAATTTGGTTTGCCTGTTGTCTCAGATTTTTCTGATGCTTCATGGGCTAAAGCGACAGGTGAAGTTTGTGATATGGTTCAAATTCCAGCCTACTTATGTAGACAAACCTCAATACTTAGAGCTGCGGCAGAAACAAATAGGCCAATTCACTTAAAAAAAGGACAATTTATGAGTCCTTGGAACATGAAAAATTCTATACGAAAGTTAGAAGATTTTGGAAGTGATCAAGTTCTTTTAGCAGACAGAGGAACTTTTATGGGGTACAACCAATTGGTTAATGATATGACATGCTTTCCAATCATGAGTCAAACTGGTTATCCAGTTTGTTTTGATGCCACTCATTCAATTCAATTACCAACCTCTATGGGCAATATTTCTGGTGGTCAAAGAGAATTTATTCCCTATTTAGTTAGGGCTGCTAGTGCATGTGGAATTAATGCTTTATTCATGGAGGTTCATGATAATCCAAAAAAAGCACTCTCTGATGCTAATACAGTTCTTGATATTAAATACTTAGAAAATATATTAAGCCAAGCTAAAATTGTTCACGAAATGCGCCTTGAGTTGATTGATAAATTTGGAGAAGATAATGTCCATCCAAACGAATAAAAAATTTTTAGTTAGTGAAGTCATGGTTCCAGTCGAAAATTGTGCTGCTATTCCTGAAAACACAATATTAAAAGAGGCCTTTGAACAAATGGGGTTATTTAAACTAGGAATATCTTGCATTATTAATTTTGATGGGGAATTAATGGGAATCATAACTGATGGAGATATTAGGCGTAAGTTATTAACAAGTCAAAAGCCTCTATCAGCATTATTTGTAGATGATGCACTTATGCACTCAATTCGTTCACCAATTGTTGTAAATCCGAGTGATTTACTTTTTGATGCCGTAACTTTAATGGATAAAGTTAAAGTTTGGGATGTACCTGTTGTAGACAGTCATAATAAATTACTGGGGATACTTCATTCACATCATGCTGTTTCTATTCTTCTTGGCATAAAAAATGCATAATTTAAGCTTTTTAAAGTAATTTTATTTAAAAAAGTAATTAACCGTATTATCAGTAAATTTACCTAAAATATAAAATGAATAATATATTTCAAAAAAGATTTGAATTAAAAGAAAAATTAAAAAACCGAGAACGCCTATTTGCTGGTTGGATTTCATATGCCCATCCTTCAATAGCTGAAACATTTGCGAGATCAGGTTTTGATTTTATTGCAATTGATATGGAGCACTCAACGATATCTATTGAGCAAGCACAACGAATAATAGCGGCCTGTCAGAGTGAAGGTGTGCCCTGCCTTCCTCGACCTTTTTCTCACTCCAATGACTGGTTTAAGCCTCTTCTGGAGTCTGGAGCAGATGGTCTTCTTGTTCAAATGGTAAATACACCAGAAGAAATTAAAGCTATCATTCAGGATTTAAAGTATGCTCCAGAAGGTAATCGAAGCTATGGTGTCAATCGTGCTCAAACATATGGATTTGACTTTGATGAGTATATTGAAACTTGGAATAAAAGCTCATCATTTATTATCCAAGTTGAGTCAATTCAAGCGGTAGAAAATATAGATAAATTACTTGATTTTGAAGAAGTGGATGGAGTTATGATTGGTCCATATGATATGTCTGGTTCATTGGGTGTTCCTGGACAAACCTCACACCCTTTAGTTATTGAGGCGTCCCTAAAAGTAATTGAAGCTTGTAAGAGGCATGGTAAAAGTTGTGGAACTCAAGTTGCAGAAGCATCTCCTGAAAGTATTCAAAATCTTTTTGAACTTGGATATACTTTTGCTATTTTAGGTTCTGATTTGTTTGTTCTCTGGAAGTGGGCAGAGCAAATGCAAGAGGTTATGTCCTCAATGCGAAAATCATAGGAGCTAAAGTTTTGAATTCTTATCTAAATGACTTATTTAATTTAAAAGATAAAGTGGCAGTTGTAATTGGTGGTGGTGGACATTTATGTGGTGAGATGGCAAGAGGTCTTGCTTATGCCGGATGTAAAGTAGCAATATTAGATTTGAGACTCGAAAAGGCAATCATAGTTGAAAAAAATCTTAAAAAACTAGGGTTGAATAATGTGACATCAATTGCAATTGATGTCACAAAAAAACAACAGCATACTAATGCACTACAAAATATAATAAAGAAATTTGGTCAGATAGATATACTTATAAATGGAGCAGGTATTAATGGACCTACGCCTTTTTTTGATCTTGATATCAAGGAGTGGCAAAATATATTAGACTCTCAAATTACTGGTACTTTCCTTGGTTGCCAGGTATTTGGTGAATATATGGTTAATAAAGGTAGTGGGTCTATTATTAATCTATCTTCAGCTTCTGCTGGTCCACCATTATCAAAGGCAATTACCTATTCAGTTGCGAAAGCTGGGATAAGAAATCTAACTCAAAACCTGGGCAGAGAATGGGGTGAGAAAGGTGTTAGAGTAAACGCGTTACGACCAGGTTTTTTCCCAACTGATTGGAACAAAAAAAATTTTATAACACCTGAAAGACATGTTTCAATTATGAATCATACGCCAATGAATCGCTATGGAAAACCCGAAGAACTAATTGGTGCAACTTTATGGCTCGCATCAGATGCATCTCAATTTGTAACTGGATCAGAAATTACGATTGATGGTGGCTTCTCATGCATGACTATATGATGAAATTAAATGTATTTAGTTTTCAAAGTTGAGCTCATTTTCAAATTTAAAGATATATATTGTTAGGATATTCTTATGAAAAAAAAATCAGTAGTAGTAACTGGGGGAAATTCTGGAATCGGTTTAAAGATAACTGAAGCATTTATAAATGCTGGATACTATGTAGTTGTTGGTGCTAGACGAGATTTGAATTTAACAGAGAAATTTGGTAATAATGTTAGTTTTATTTCTACTGATGTAAGGAATCAGGATGCCCATATTGAACTTGTTAATGAGGCAATCAGTAAAACAGGTCAGCTTGATATTTACATTAATAATGCTGGTTTTTCGGAATGGAGAGCTATAGGAGATATTGATAATAATTTTCTTGATAATATTATATCTACTAATTTGAAAGGAGCTTTTTGGGGCTGTAAAGCTGCATCAAAAGTGATGAAAAAAGGGGCATCTATTATTAACATTTCTAGCATTGCAAGTAAAAGAGGCAGTACTAATAATTCTGCATATTGTGCTACAAAATTTGGTATGAATGGTCTTACGCAATCTTTAGCTAAAGAACTTGGACCTTCTGGGATTAGAGTAAATGCAATATGTCCAGTTATAGTAGAAACTGAAGGCCTTATTGAGGCTTTAAAAAGTCCTGCCTCCCCCGGATATCCAAATCCTGAAGAATTTATACTTAATTTTAAAAACTCTAATGCTGCGCTTGGAAGATTACCTAGTGGTGAAGAAATAGCATCTATGTGTTTATTGCTTGCATCAGAAGGTGCCTCAGCAGTTACTGGCCAATGTATAAATGTAGACTGTGGAGTATTTCCACAGTAAGGAGATAAAATGAAAATTATTGCAGTGATACCAGCTCATTTAGCCTCAGTTAGATTCCCAAATAAAATATTATATAAATTTCATGGTCTTCCTATGATAGAACATGTGCGCCGAAGAGCATTAATGTCTAAAGAAATTGAAGAAGTTTATATTGCTACCTGTGATAAAAAAATTGCTAAAACAATCGAGCAGTTTGGAGGTAAAGTTATTCTTACCTCAAATACTCATAAAAACGGATCAACAAGAGTTGCCGAGGCTGTAGCAAATATTGACTGTAGTCATGTTGTCTTACTGCAGGGTGATGAGCCCTTACTATTACCAAGGCATGTAGATAAAATTGCCCAAGAAATTAAGAATAGTCCTCATAATGTTGCATGGAATGCAACTGCGCCAATTGAGAAAGAAGAAGAACTAGATCGTAATTCATTTGTCAAATGCTTAGTATCTGAATTAGGCTACATTTTATTTTGTTTTAGGCGTTCACCTTGTTATAGTGATTTTCAAAAGCAACAAATTTTTACACGCAAGATTTTAGGGATTATTGCGTATAAAAAAGAATTCTTATTACATCTTAATAATTTAAGTGAGTCTCCTATTGAGCAAGCAGAATATATTGAACAAATGCGTATTATAGAAAATAACTACAAACTAAAATCTGTAGAAGTTAATACAAGTTTGCCATCTGTAAATGAGCCCCACGAGGCAAACATAGTATTAGAATATATTGAAAAATTTCCAGAGCAAAAGCAAATTCTTGAGAAAATTTTAAGCCTACAAGAATAACAAATCAAAATTTAAAAAGCGAAAAAATTTCTATCCTGTACGAATGAACCAAAATAATAATTACTTTAGCAGCATTAATTCTTATTAAATGAATCAACTATGAAAAACATCAAAATACTTGTCAATATGCTCAAAGACTATACATCTAGCTATTGGTAGGTTGGTTTCCCACGAAATATTACTTTCCAATTCTAATTCAGGAAAGTCAATTGTAAACTTAAAAGATGCATACGGGACTAAAGACTTTTCTTTAAGTATTTTTACATTATTTTTCTCAATTAAGAAAAACTTAATATTTAATTTTTTGGTTGTCGGGTTTAAAAAAATAAAATCATATTTATAGCATGGTTTAATAATTAACTGCGGAATATATGTATGTCTTACTCTGTTACGGGCAAGTGATTTAATTTTTTTATTTTTGGTAATATATATACCACCAAAGTTACCATGAACATAAGAATAACCACTATCTAAATCTTTTCTATATCCTGTATATCCACGGTGCTGGAAGGATATATTATGCAATAATTTATTATGCTGATTGGTTATAGCATTAGAGTATTTAACATGGTGAGTAAAACTTCCAAATTTTAAACCGCTAGTAATCTTCTCAGTGATAGAAAGTTTAAAATGAAAGCGAGTACTTTTAGACTCATGAAAACTAATCAAAACACCATTATTATCAAAAAAGTGAAATATATGTATACATTCAACAGGTGAAGCTAGCATTAGAGCTAAATTATTTTCAGCAATAAAAATTGTCTCATAATCATCTAATATAAAAGTAAATAAATCTGAGATATCAGAATTAATTTTTTGTACTTTAGTAAAAATAAAACTATGTGGTCTTGAATTATTATTAAAATTTACTATTTTGTTTATAAGCTTTTTCACGGAAGTTGATTAAACCAGTTTTGTTTTAAAACTTTCTGTCCGTCTATCTTGTTATGATAAAAATATTCAGATGGAGGATGATTGTGCTCTGCTGATAAATAACCATTATCATCGTAAGAAATAAAAATTGGAATGCCTAAAGTATGTCTTGAATAAAAGCATAACTCATTCATATGAGTAGATTTAACATCTAAAACACATGCAGAATTATGAACATAACTTGCACTTTGAAGCACTTCTTTAGTAGTCGAATCTGCTATATTTAATGTAAATAACTCTTTTTCATTTAATTTTTTAGAGTGAATATTTATTAAAACCATCTTGGTTTTAATTGATTCATTCCTATTCTTAATTAGTGGATCAAATGTTAGAAATGAACCCTTAATTCTACTCATTTGATATGGAAATTCGCCCTGATAACTAGAAAATGCTTTTTCTTTTTTAAAATATATTGCCGCCCTTTCTGCAACTGGCGAGAAATCAATTTTTCTACTGATTGGACTTGGAAGTACATCATAAGTATCTTCTAAGTCAAATTCGATACTGCAAGGAATAACTACAGCTAATTGACCTAAAGCAAGATTATAGTCAGAAGAAGATAATTTTATATTATTACTATTATTAAATTTTAATTCATCTATTTTTTGCCATTCTACACTATCATTTTTTTGAATATAAATACCAACTTTAAAGTCTACTTCATTATTTGATAAACTTCTTCTATTTGAAGTAAATCTTGATATATTAATTGTATTAACAATCTCATTACCAACATTTGTTAAAAAAAAATATTCTGACAATTATTGCTCCTTTAAAAAAAATCTAAAATAATGCTGGGAAAAAAAATATTAATTTTAAGTTCTTTAAGCCCCACTTTTGTAAAATCATTATAAAGATTTTTTCCTAATTGAACACCTATTTAATCTTCTATGTGTTTTTTGATCGTATAAGTTAATCACCATTTAATCTGTGTAATTACTGATTATATCTCTAATGATGAGTAATGTTATTACGAAGTTTAATATGTACTTCAATTTATTGATGTTTAGTGTAGTCTGTTAAAAAATTTAATTTTAAATTGCGATAAAAAAGTTGATAAAAAAAATGTCCAACTAGGCTGCTTATAAAAATACACTTTGTGAATATTTTCACTAATGATAATTATAAATAGTAGCTTGTTATCTTTTAATTACTAATATAGAATCTTAAACTAAGTAGTTAAAATTTAAAACTAATTTTTAATGCTTTTCCTAAATATTTTCATATATAAGTATTTCATTATTTGGGTAGGTAGCATTCTAATAAGAAATCTAATACCTATATTAAGAGCATAATGCCAGATACTTATATAACCTAAGAGATACATTCTTTTAAACACACCCAATTCATCAGTTAAAAAACTTATTCCTCTTCTTCTTTTATGCATTTCATTGCCAACACGAACATCAACTAAAACCTTCTGAATGTTATGAAATTTCATACCTGAAATTAACATTCTTGATACAAGATCGAAATCTTCAAATTGACGTAAACTTTTATAACCTCCAACAGATAAATAAGCTTCTTTTTTAAAAACCATTGTTACATTATTGACTGGCATACGCCACTTACTATAAGAAACGATTTTTTGATGACTTTCAGGTGTAATTCTAAATTTATTTAAATCTCCAGGCATACTAGTAAATTCTTCAATCCAGCCACCAACAGCATCAACATTTTCATTTGTCAAAATATCTAGCTCTTTCTCAAATCTATAATTTCTAGATATATCATCAGAATCCATCAAAGCAATAATATTATTCTTAGATTTTAAAATTCCAGAATGTCTAGCCGCTCCTGGCCCCATACAATGGTCTAATCTAACTATAATAAGCTTGTTTTTTTTTGTTAAGTTTTCAATTACATTATCAAGCTCCCTACCAATTGGCCCATCTATTACGACTATTATCTCATCAGGAACTATAGTTTGATTTACCACACTATTAACCGCATCAATTAAGAAATACGGGTCTTCTAGCTTATGTATTGGAATGATGACACTAAATTTATTCATGAGGTAATTTTTTTAATCATACTGATAACAGGACTATGTCTTAATTTTTTTCAAATAGTATGTCAACTCTATTTAAATGTATAAATTTATTTCGATACCATATTAAATACTGAAACATTCTACAAGTTTTTTTTATAGAGCATAATCTTAGAATTAATATAATATTATTAATTAAAATTATCCAAGTAAGCGCCTCATTCTTCTATTTTGCAAATATTGAATAAATTTGTTAGAAAACGGTATAAAACAAAGAAATATAACTGCATAATCATGCCAGTCTTTAAAGTTAGTATTGGAAATAAATCTTAATGCACTTAAACGCTCATTATTTGAAAGTGCATCAATTGCCATTAATAGAAAATTCTTACTATGAAGTAATGAAATTTCTTTACTATATCTATAAGAAAAACTAGCATCTTGTTTTATTTGTTTATCAATCCAGAGCTCTCTCTCATAACAAAAAGTTACCGGTGATCTCCAAGAGTCACTTTTTTCATGGACTCTCCATTTGGCTAAAACTTCCTTATGCACAACTAATTTTGATATTTTTGCTATCCGTAAGACTAAATCAAAATCAGCAATAAAACTAAAGTCAGCATCAATACCATAATCTAAACTTTCAACAGTTGACTTTCGAAGCATTAATGAAACAAGCGAAACAAAATATCCAGTCAATAACTCACTAAAAACATACCCTTCAGGTGGGTAATTGCCGCTATAAACTGCACGTTCACTCGAGTCATTAAAAAACATTGTATCGCTTATTACAAGACCCACCTCTAGGTCATCAAAAAGCTTCAATTGTTTTTCAAGTTTATATGGAATCCAAATATCATCAGTATCAAGTACAGCAATAAATTCTCCTGAGACTAGCTTAAAAGCTTGAGCACGAGCAACTCCAAGATTAGTATGTTCTTTTGCATAATAATATTTCAATCGACTATCTTTATAGCTATCAAAAATAGACTTGCTGTTATCTGTAGATTGATTATCCCAAAAGATTAATTCCCAATTCTCATAAGTTTGGGAAATTACACTTTTAATAGATTCATGAAGATATGAATCTCCGTTATAGCAATTCATAACTATACTGACGAGTGCTTGATTGCTAGCCTCCTGATTGCTCTTCATAATGTCAATTTAAGAACTAAAACCATAAAATAATGGATTATAGAAATATGCTCTCGAAACAATTAGCCCATATATTGGGTTTAAAAACTCTCCATTAGCTATATTCTCCAAAAAAGGTAACCTCGAATTGTATACAAAAATATACGTTCTAAGGAAAAAAACAGAAAAGATAAATACAAACACATATTTATAGTCAAAGTTTTTTAAAAACTTAACGGACAAAAATAAAATGCCAATTTTAGTAAATATGGTAACTCTTGAAAAAAGCATTCCTAAGCTATCTGAAGTAAAATGTAAAATCTCTACTATAATAAATATTGCAAATAAAAATAAATCAAAATGATTGAGTTTTTTCCAGTTGTAAATTATATATGCTAATGCTAGAAGGAAAAAAGGCCTTATGTAAATTGTTAAACCTGGAAATATTGTGTCTGAACCTGAATATTTGATAATAGCAGGTTTAATGGAATTGAAAATAGGAATATTGAGATCAATGGTCATTAGATTACTTAGAAAAATTAGTCCAAAAGTAGTTACAGTAATATATAGTGCCATCTTGAATGCAAGAAGCCTTTTATTTAAATCATATACATCAGCTCTATAGATACTCAGCACATAAGATTCAAATAATCCTATAATCAGAATCATACTAATATGAATAAAGATTGTGCTATACAATATTATTCTACAAATAATTTTAGACTGATTTGAAAAATAACTAACTATTGAAATTAAGGCTATTAGAATAGCAGTAATGTTTCTCCACAAATCATACGCAGAATCCAAAAAAGTCGTCTCAAATAACATTAAGGAAAATAAGATTAGAGCAAAGTTATAACGCCCCTTCTCACTAACTAAAAATGAAAGATAAGCTGATAATGAGAAGATAAGTAAATAACTAGTAAGAACATATACCTTTAAACTATATCCCGACAACTGGCCTAAGAGTTTGCAGTAAAAAAACCATAAAAATTCTTGACCATTTGGAGCTTTTATAAATCTTTCAAAAATCTGTGAGAAGGAAGCATCTTCCGTACCAATATACATGCTAATGTATGAACCTAAATCACTAGTAGATGAAAACTCTTGGTTTGCAAACATAATCGAAAAAGACAGCGTAAACAGAATTCCAATCAATAAGCTATTTATTCTATTAGTAATAATAGAAAATATTGCTGTTGCTGTTAATGCGAAAAATGGATTAAAAAGGGTAAAAATAAGAAAAATTATTATATTTAAATTAAATTTGTACTTAGAATTTAATGCCATTAGTTAATTACAATTTTTGTTTTTTAATATGATGTCTTTCTTTGATAGTAATCAATAGTTTTTTCTATTCCTTCCTCAATAGAAACAACAGGATTCCATCCCAAGATGCTATTTGCTTTTGATATATCTGCATAGAGTGCCATATTTTCCCCAATTCGATATGGGATTTTTCCAAAATTAGCTTTTCCTTGTCCAATATTTTTTTGCACCAATTCAACCACTTCACGTATTCTAATAGATTTTCCAGACGCAATATTAATCACCTTACCATTAACTTTATCATTTTTTAATGACATCAAGATTCCATGCGTAACGTCATCTATGTAACAAAAATCACGCAACTGTTCACCAGCAGATACTGAAAACAGTTCAGAGGAAAGACACCCTTGGATAATTTGAGGCATAAAACGACCAGCATCTTGTCCAGGACCATAAACTAAAAATAATCGCAATATCACCGTAGGGATCTCTTCGGTTGAATACAACATCTGTAGAAGCTTCGTTGAGGAGACTTTTGCTAAAGAGTATGGGGATATTGGAGATTCAGGCATATCTTCATTTTGTGGGGCTGGCAAATGACCATATTCATCACTACTACCAATTTGCACAAAACGCTTAAGGGAAGAAAGGTTTACCGACTGTAAAATATTTTGAAGACCTCCAAAATGAACATCAATTACTTTTTTTCCTCCATCTGAAAAATTACAATGATTAATGTAACCTGATAAATTTACAATGTAATCAAAACTAACACCACCAATCTTTTCTTTTAATTTATCAAGATCTGTAATATCAACTTGAATATATTTAATATTATTAATTTTTTTTTCTAAAGATGGGGTACTTAGAGATAATACAACTACTTTATAGCCACTTTTGACCGCTCTTAAGCTTAAATTACCTCCTATAAAGCCTGTTCCACCAATAATTAATAAACTTCCTGACACTAGATTAAAGTATCCAGGGAGGCTTATCTGATAACCACATCTCTTCTAAAGAATCTCGATCTCTCTTAGTATCCATACACTTCCAAAAACCATCGTGATGGTATGCCATTAACTCACCATTTTTAGCTGCGATTTCTAACGGCTCTTTTTCTAGGATAGTATCATCACCTTTAATTAGCTCAAAAAACTCAGGCTCTATTACAAAATACCCACCATTAATCCAACCTTGTGATGTTTGAGGTTTTTCTTGAAATGAAGTTACCAAACCATTACTTATTTCTAATTCACCAAAACGCGCTACAGGGTGAACTGCTGAAACCGTGACCATCTTTCCATGACTCCGATGAAACTTTAATAAGGCCTCAATATCAATATTAGAAACTCCGTCTCCATAAGTTAGCATAAAAGTTTCATTACCAATATGTTTTTTCATTCTCTTAAGTCTTCCACCAGTCATTGTATCAATACCTGTTTTAATAAGTGTTACTGTCCAATCAATCTCATCTTTTTGATAGGACTGGATATCACCATTTAAAAGACTTATTGTAAAATCTGAATTAAGATTTCGGTAATTTAAAAAATATTCTTTAACTACTTCGGCTTTATATCCAAGAGCAAGATGAAAATTAGTATGTCCAAAACTAGCATATGAATTCATAATATGCCAAATAATAGGCCGGCCACCAATTGTAACCATTGGTTTAGGAATACTTTCTGTGTATTCGGAAAGCCTTGTACCAAAGCCACCTGCAAGAATAACTACCTTCATTTAAAGCTCAACATTAATTCATTTCCAATCAAAATTTATTTCATCTAACTCTTTCAGCATACTCTCAGAGGGATTATGTGGAATATTGGCAATATTCAATAAGAAAGATTCTTCAGCCCCTCTCCCCTGAAACCCAACCCACAACCCTGGTGGTATAGTTAAACGTCCATAATTTTTACGAGATAGGACATAATCATTAAATCTGCCTTTAGTTTTTGAATCTTTTCTATTATCAAAAATAACAAATCTAATAACTCCAACTGGAACAACTATATTCAACACCATTTCACTATGAAGTTTCCACCCTTTTATTGAGCCTGGTTTAATTGAAGAGAAGTAAACTTCTCCAAACCCACTAAAACCAGGATCAACTGATTTCATTGCATGCAAAACATCTCCACCTTGTGCCTCAATAATTGAGAGTGGTGTGAAGAGAACTCCATCAATCATAACGTCTTCGATGAAAAATCACGCTCACTAGCCAACTTTGAATACTCCTCAATTTGAGATATTGTAAAATTATACATCGACTTTGAACTATTTTGGTAGTAGTAACGATACCACTCTACTGTCATTAGTACAGTTTCTTTAAACTCAAGAATAGGTTGCCACTGCAAATCAAACAATGCTTTGTCACAGTTTAATTTAAGTAAGCCCGCCTCATGCAGATCTACTTTTGGATTAGATATGTCATTCCAACGCACCGAATCCCAGTGACCACTCATTTCAGTAATTAATTCACGAACCGAATGGTTTTGGTTAGCGGGTGGTCCAAAGTTATATGCTTCACCATGGAGCAATATATTAGTTGATAACTGCGCCGCTAATTGGAGATAGCCTCTAAGTGGCTCAAGAACATGCTGCCAAGGACGAGTAGCATCTGGATTACGGATATCAACAACATTGTTATTGGACCATGAATTCATACAGTCAGGAACAATTCGATTAGCTGCCCAGTCACCACCTCCAATAACGTTGCCAGCTCTAGTAACAGCAACTCGAATATTTGAGTCTGATGAAGAAAAGAATGAGCTAATAAAGCTACGAATCGCTAACTCAGCCATACCTTTAGAGGCACTATATGGATCCTTACCACCCAATCGATCAGTTTCACGATACCCCCAGGACCACTCTAAATTATCATAGGCTTTATCACTAGTAACCATAACCACAGCGACTGGGTAATCTAAATTTCGTAGCGCATCCAATATATTTGCAGAGCCTATTGCATTTGTTATCATCGTATCAATAGGATTTTCATACGATGATCGAACCAATGATTGTGCTGCTAAATGAAACACAAACTCTGGCTCTAACTTTTTAATAATTCTTTTAACTGCATCACCATCACGTATATCAATTCGATGATCATCAATTTGATTCAACAAGTTTGCTGTCTCGAAGTGTGAAGGGCTTGAAGGAATATCAATTGAAATACCAGAAACATTTGCGCCTAACTGCTTTAACCAGAGCGCCAACCATGTCCCTTTGAAACCTGTATGGCCAGTTATTAATATTTTTTTACCAAGAAAAAATTTAGAAATATCCATCATAGTTTTTGCTTATTATTCTTCAACTTTATTGGGATTATAATGAGGCATCAATTTACTAGCAGTTTCACGTCCAATCTGATCTCGAACCTCAACAAATGACAAAGCTGTACTAACCTCATAAAGCCCAACCACTCCACCAAAAAGATTCTCTTGGCGTAAAAACTCAGGATGTGTAACACAACAAAGTCCTCGTAAGCCAATATATGATTTTTCTTTATACATACGCGGAGCATCTCCACTATCTAATCGCTTTAACCCATCATTATCGCCTTCTTGCCAAAGTGAGCCACTTTCACGTTTTGCAGCTATAACAGTATCAAAACCCATGTTTAGAGTATAGTTAATTATATCATCAATTAACATATCTTCCCTAAAAGGGAATGTTTCTTCAAGACTTACGATTAAGTCTGGATAAATTTCACACTCATCCAAATGAATCATTGCATCTTTTAGGACTGTATCTAAACTAATAAAATCCATTGCTAAGCTTTCTGGCCTTATAAAAGGACACTCAGCCCCAAGCCCTTCTGCAACCTTTGCAGTTTCAAGATTATTTGTTGTTACTATAATTCGATCAATATACTTTGATTTTAAGGCAGATTCAATTGTAAATGACATTTGTGATTTATCATTAATCTTTAAATCTTCGCCTTTAATAGGTATTACTGCAACAATCAGCATCTCATTTGCATCAAGACGACCTTGACCAGATTCATTTGACTGCATATCTTGAATAATATTGACAACATTATTACAGCGCTCTTCGTTTCCATCTTGATGAATACCATGATAATGGTACACACTAGATTTGGGTTCATAGACTAACTTATAACCAAGGCCAAGCATCTCCTGACCCCAGATTCTATCCTCTATATTTGTTATTTTATTATTAAAAGGAATCTTATCCCATAACGACCTTCGTAAAATTGAGTTGGCATTATGAAAAAAACTATCAAACTGCTGAATTTTACGGTCTAATCCAAAGACTAAAAGTAAATCTCTCTTATCTGATGGAGTTGAAAATGACATCGGCTCTTGCCTTCCATAAACACCAGCATAGTTCTCATTTTCTTCTAAAGCAGAAACCAAATACTCGAGCCAGTGTTTATTAACTGGAATACAATGACCTGATAAGCACACAATATAATCGCCAGTGGAAGCCTCTATTCCCTTATTCAAGGATGCCCCTGGTAAATATTTACTGATAGACACATACTTAATATTGTCAAATTTTTTAGTTCTTTCTATTGTTTTATCTGAACTCTCATTGTCTACAATAATAATTTCTATATTTTTATATGTTTGTTCTACAACAGCAGATAAACATGAAGAAATCCACCTTTCTTCATTTTTAGTTCGAATAATAATTGAACATTTTTTTTGTGATTTAGAAATCATTACAAAAACTTTTAGTAACAAAAAACTCTTCTCTTAGCTTGCTCATTACAAATAAAACCCCTTTAATATAATATTTATTTTCAATGTAATATCAATGTTCATTTTCTTACCCAAATTTGATTTTCACTAGGCTTTTTATCAAGATAAAACCCATAACTTTTTAAAATATCTTCGCACTGTGTTTGCTTTCTGTCAACTTCTATCAAAATACTCCTTAAGTCTTTATTGTTAAAAGTTTTTTTTCCTCCATTAAGAATCTCTGTTTCATTACCATCTACATCTATTTTTATTAAGGTTGGCTTAACACCCTCCATCTCACAAAAATCATCAATAGTAAAACTTGCAACGCCCTCTTTCCAAACCACCTCATGCCCAGCATGAGTAGTTTTTAATGGCTGAGATGCAACTGTGTGCAATGCAGAACCAGCAGTCATATCTTGTATATGCAAGTAACTTAATCCAGTATTGGCACCCAAAGCTATAGAAAAAGGAACAATACTCGCCTGCAATCCATTATTAATAATATTCTGTTTTAACTGATTTAAATTAGAATATTCTGGCTCGAATGCATAGATGCATAATTTTGGATTACGTAAGGCAGCATATATTGAGTAAATACCTATATTTGCACCAACATCAAATAAAATATCGTCATCCTTAACATTTTCATCAATCCAATCTAACATTTCAGGCTCCTTGCTATTAAATGTTCTTGCTCGATACTTAGTAATCCAGTTATCGCTAACAAGCTTAAAACTTAATCCTCTTGAATTGACTTTACTTTTAGAACCTAGATGCTTAAAGACCGAAATAATACTAGGCAAATCTTGATACAGTATCTTGCTGATTCTCATATTAATTTTCTCCCTTCTGATTCTGCAAAAAATCTATTAAGTGATTTTACCTATACAATCTTAGTAGGTAATTACACATTTACATATTCTATTCATAGTAAGTTGTATCATCGAATAGCTTTGATTAATATTTCTTCATTTAATGGAGAATATAAATTTAAACAATAGTTGAGAGCATATTGGTAATCACTATAACTTCCTTTTTTTTGCTTAATTGTTGATTCAAAATCATAGATAGATGTGACTTTACTTTTCCAACTCTTAATCTCATAAATTGGATCAATATTTACTTTATCATCCTGATAAAGATAAATAGGTTTAAGCCCAACAACAACTGCTTGAATTACTACGGAACTTGCTCTATACAATACCCATTGTGACTCTTCCAGATCAGACTCTAATGTTCGATCAGAAAGTCTAATATTATTAGGTAGATTGGAGTATTTCAATTTATTAAATTTAAATAATGGGTGTAACCGCCAAATAAATATACAGTCTGGCAGAGCTTTAGCACATTCCAAAGAAAAATCAAATAATAAATCAATCTCAGCCTTCATTCCAAGAGGTGCAACTAAGCATGACTGCTGATAGATAGTTTTATTTTTTATTTTCAAATCAGTATTATTTATTCTTTTTGAAAGGCAGCGGACTGATCCCAAAATATTTATTTGGATATCCTTCAATAATTGACACTTTTCAAGTTGTTGTTTTTGGGTGTTGCCGGAAACCAAAATTATATCCGGGTTAAATTGTTTAGCAAGATTTCGTTTAACTGCATGTTGATTTTTAAATATGGGCGCATGTGTATAAGCAATACACTTAATATTAGGATTTATTTGCCTTGCAGTCTCATATATTTTTCTCTCCCAAGCAAGTCCTTCATGAGTTGTAATTAAAGATTTTGGCTCTAATATTTTTATAATCAAACCGATCTGCGTCACTAAGCGCAAAGATGTAAGACTGCCAGATGATAGGGAATCAATTGCTGCAAAATATAAGAACTTCTTTTTTATTTTATTTTTCTCAAATTTTGCCTCTTTTTTTAAAGTTTTATATTCTGCCCATAACAAACCTAAATTTTTCATTTCATCAAAAAAACCTAAATTAGAAGGTAGAACTAATTTTTTTAAGTTTTTTGAATTAATGTTAGTGTCATGAAAATCTACAACATCAGTATGGTTGATAGCGACAACTAAGGACTTAAATCCTGCATCAGAAATTTTTTGAGGTAAATCAGAAAAATAAAAATCATTCTCTTGATAATATTGAGATTTATTTAACAGATGAGATACAAATAAAGTATCAATCTTTAATTGATTACCAATACTTTTTAGCCATTTAGAATAGTGAGAATGAAATAATGCTTTAGATAATAATAAAATTAAGGACGCTATATTTAGTAACTTTTGTTTAGAAATTTTATATTTTGTAATAATATTATTATCATATATATCTTCATACTTATGCAGGTGGAGATGCAAAACATGAAGCCATGGAATTGCTACTCTTGTAGAGCTTGCACTTTTTGATTGAAGAATTTCGTCTGTTAGCTTACATACTTCAATATATTGATTTTCTGTCATATGATATTATTATTAGAACTAGTGGTGTTTTTATACAAAAAAAAGTTTAGGAGATTTTAGTTTTTGCACTATAAAAACTTACTAAAAATTAATTTTATTAATCCAAGTGATAAGCTTGAAATACTCAAAAAGTCTTTCTCAACCTCTTTTAAATGCTGAAGAGTATTTTTTTTAAGTCCATTCAAATCTGGCTGGATCTCAATATGATCTGAATTACTAATATCTTTTCTTTTAAAAATTGCTCTAACCCACTCATCCCCTTCAATCATCTCAAAATTATTTCGTTCCCAAATATATTTGAGGTGGCCAAGATCAAAATGATAATTATGTTGAAATTGAAGATAACCCATAAAATTATTAGAGGAATTAAGTCCCATTTCAGATTTTTTAGTTTTTTTTGTACGATTCCAATTTACTATACCAGGAACTTCAACAAAAACGAACCCTCCAGGATTGAGTCGGCCATATACTTGCTGAACCATTTCATCTAGATCAATTACATGTTCAAAAGAGTGAATTAACATTATTAAATCAAACTTACGAGTTTCCAAAATACACTGTACATCACCTTCAATTAAATCCATGCCACGTTTACGTCCTGGTTCAAGAAAGTTGTCGTTAAAATCACAGCCAACAACACTTTTTCCTATTAAGTGGTATGGAAGTAAATTACACCCATCCCCACAACCAATCTCAAGTAGACTTTCAATTTTTGGAAAATGCTCTCCCATTGTTTTTTTAAGAAACTCAAACCTTTTGAAAGAAAATGCTTCTAAAGAAGTTCTTTTTACAAAATTTTTTTCAGGGTTTTTCCATCTATCTTTCCCAAATTGTTTCCGATAATACTCAATAGGATTGGCCATATAGCTATCGTTAAAAATAAATTCACACTTCGTGCAAACTACTGTATCGCATGGGTAAGCATCTCTATCCACTTCAGAAATTAAGTTTACTTCCTTGTTAAAACAAATAGGACAAAAAGCATGTAAGCCTTTTTTAATTATCTTGAATTTTGACTCGATTTTTTTAAATTTAAAGCGATTAAATAAGAAAGATTTTCTATATCTGAAACTTAGTAATTGGTTATTTATTTTCATTATTTATTTTTTACATACTGATTATTAATATGATTCCCTAATAATTCAGCAAAAATTTGACAACCTTTTTCATTAAAGTGCATCTTATCTAGAAAGTACTCCTTTCTATAATCTAAAACTTTCCTAAGATCATAAAAATCTGTATTACTATTATTAGAATCTACTTCTTCCATAATTTTATGTATTTGCTGCATTTTAGTAAAATAAATACTATCTTTCTTAATTATCTCAGGAATAAATAGAATACGGCCATTCCACTGCTTAGCGAGGTCAGAAATGATTTGAAACCTAGCTTGAGTAGTTAGTAAATGTTCTTCAGTAAACCTACTTAGTCCGTCTGAACTTCGATTATCTTGTATTGCATATAAACTAAATAATCGATTACTTTTTGTTGAATATAAACTAGAAAGATCTGTATATTTAGTATTTGATTTAATCTTTGAAGACATTTGCAACATTATATTTTCATATAATGGGTGAACAATTTCTTCCTCTTTCCTTCCATTATGAAAGGGTGTCAAATCATTCTTTGACAAATATACCAAAGTAAGCTTAGGTTTTAATATTGGGCCCCAAACAGAAAATCTAATAAAACTTTGGAGTGAGCCCCACCCCCCCACACCAGCATTACAAACTGTCAGTCCTAATTTTTTATTTAATATTGATGGCCAGGTATATTTGTATGATTCTAACTCAGTACAATATGTGGTACTCCCTCCCATTGCATATACTGAAAAATCATTATGATTCCAGTTTGTTCGTATCGAAAGACTATCATCAACCCTCCTAAAACCTTCACATGTATGTTGAAATTCTTTTTCAATTTTATAATGAGGATTTAATGACCAGTTAGTGAATGGATGCGGGGAGTAAAGAGTAATGCTATCACTATCGATAGTTTGTGAACTTCCATATACAAATTTATTATTACGTTTGAACATAGCTTTAAGACAATGGATAAATATCCTCTTTTACTTCACTTTCTTCAAGGTCGATATTAGAGAGATTAATAAACTCAGACTTTATTTCTCTAACCTGAATCTTTTCTGGAGCCATACCACAGGAGAAATCAAAATTCCATCCATGGTTTACCTCAAACCTTCTCGTAAAAAATCTAGTTAGTATTGAAAAAATAATAAATGTATAGAAAATAATTACACCATATTTTGAATAGACTTTAACTGCCTTTATTGATTCTCTATCCATTTTTTAAATAGTCTTTAAAATTTTCATCAACTAATTGTCCTTTTTGTTCATTCTTGATTAATAAATAATTTTCAAGCACAAGTATATCCATATTTGTATTCATAAAGCACTTTAACGCATCTAATGGATTACATACTATCGGCTCTCCTCTAATATTGAAAGAGGTATTGATTAAAATTGGGCATCCTGTTTCTTTTTCAAATGACTTCAACAAATCGTAAACAAAACCATTTCTTTCTTTCGATATAGTTTGAACACGGGCTGAGTCATCAACATGTGTTACTGCAGGAATATGAGACCTATTGGTTTTTAGTTTATCAAACCCAGATTTAGATTTTGCCGTAATACTCAAGTCTACTAGCTTCGACTTTAAGACTTTAGTTGTTAAAAGCATATAAGGACTTCCTTCACCAACATCCTCAAACCACTCTTTATATGAATCTTTTAAAACGATAGGAGCAAATGGTCGAAATGATTCTCTAAACTTTATTTTTAAATTAAGTCGGCTCTGCATTTTCTGATCCCTCGGGTCAGCAATAATACTTCTTGCCCCAAGGGCTCTAGGACCATATTCCATCCTCCCTTGAAATAGCCCCAAAACCTTTCCTAAAGCTAATTGTTTAGCTAGTTCAGTTGCTAGATTATTTCTTTCATACTCTACAAAGGTAAATTGGTAAGCATCTAATATTTCTCGTATACTCTCCATAGAAAATGAAGGTCCTAAATAAGACCCATTTTGGGAATCATTAATATTAATTTTTCTAGAAGGGTCAAAAACTGATGCGTATGTCGCAAGTGCAGCGCCTAAAGCGCCGCCTCCATCACCAGAGCAGGGTTGTACCCAAAGCTTATCAATTAGGTCGCTCTTGAGTAATTTACCATTATTTACACAATTCAAAGCAACACCTCCAGCCATTACTAAATTTCTACAAGATGTTAACTCTACTGCATAAGATGCAACGTTATATATAATCTCCTCAATAACTACTTGAATGCTTTTTGCAATATCCATATGGAATTGTTCAATTTCTTCACCCTCTTTTAATCTAGGCCTACCAAAAACTTTTTCAAATTTTTGGTTAATCATTTTCATACCATTTAAAAAATCAAATTTATCAAGTGAAAGTTTAATTTGGCCTTTAGAATCAAAAGAAACAATATTACTTTTAATTTGTTCTACAAATTTAGGCTCTCCATATGGAGCTAAGCCCATTAGTTTATACTCGCCTGAATCAACCTTAAAGCCTAAATATTGAGTAAAACTGCTATATAAAAAGCCAATTGAGTGAGGGAATCTTTGCTCAGCAATAAGTTTAATTTTATTCTCTTTTCCATGTGCGATTGTTGTGCATGACCACTCACCAACGCCGTCAATAACTAAGATGGTTGCCTCTTCATATGGCGATGGGAAGAAAGCAGAAATAGCATGACTCATATGATGTTGTGAAAAATATAAAGGGCCCTCATAACCAGTTAGATTTTTCATTAAAAGTTTTTCTGTAAAAAACTTTGTATTAACCCATTTTTTTAACCTTCTTAAACCTTTGAAAAAATTATTAGGATTTGATAAGAAAGTATTATAAATCCGATCAAATTTAATATGATGATCCTCATAAAAACCAACAGCATTTATTTGACTAATGCTTATGCCTTCAAAGCTTAAACAGTAATCTATCGCATTAGTAGGAAATGAATTATCAAATTTTTCTCTTGAAAATCTTTCTTCTTGCGCTGCAGCTATAATTTCTCCATCTTTTAATAATACAGCCGATGAGTCATGATAAAAAGACGAAATTCCAAGAATATATATTGACATAATATTTATTTTTTATATTGATTGTTTACCAGCACATCATATTCTACTGAATTGACTGATTTCAAATTATTCATAGAGCGCATCATTAAATCTGCCAACTTTAAATCTTCAGCAGTCTTAATAATTATTCCAGAGATTTTTGAAACTGGGTATGTTTTAAATTTTCCACAAAATAGAGCATGTCCTTTATTAAAAAATTCCTCAAGAAAAGTTTCTTTTCGCCACATCATAATAGAATAAACAAATGGATAAATTTTTGTCAAATCTTGAGTTTGAGAAAATTCTTCATTCTTATCATAGTTAACTGGTTCATTATTAAAATTGCAATGCACTTGCATCTCCTCAACTGTAATCAATGAGTCAAGCTTATTTTTCACAAAATAATTAACAACGTCTAGCACCTCTTTTCCAGTTTGAAATGGGGAAATAGGGTTAACCCAAACAACAATATCTGCCTCAGGATACATATTCATAAAATTAACAACTACAGAATCACTTTTCGCTTTCGAGGTACCTAAATCTTCTGGTCTTTGATAAAAATCAACCCCATAACGCTCGGCAATTTCTTGAAATATATTATGTTCTGAATTTACAATTATTCGATCAAATATATGTGACTCTCTAGCAGCATTTATTGCATAACTAATCATAGGCTTACCATCTATCAAAGCTAAATTCTTCATTTTCAATCTTGTGCTTCCGAAACGAGCGGGTATCATTGCATAAATAACTGGTTTTTTATACATCTTGCCACTCATTATTATTTGAAAGACTTTTATGTGCCGCTTCAATAACTGCTGTGCTTATTAAAGCTTCTGAGAAGGTTGGTCTTATTAATTTTAAAGACTCAATATCAACTTTTTTATTGTTAATATTTTCAACATCTGACAAGAATGTAGTAATGCTATCAATACCGTATCCTCGCCATTCTTTAAGATTATTATGTCCAGAATACTCCATGCAATAGTCTGGATTTGGTTGCTCTAAATGACCACCATCTAAATTAATTCTTATACCTCTCTCTTTTTGATCTGATTCAAACCTACCACTGGTTCCAACTATCTTTATTTTCTGATCAGACATTGCAGTTGAGGACTCTGGATCAATCCAATTTGTTAAAATAGTTTCAGTAAATCTATTGCCATCTTTAGCTTCCCATTCAATCGTACACTGTATAGCATCAAAGGTATCTATTCCTCTTTTTATAAGCCAGTTTTTTTGACCCACAGCCATCACCCTTACTGGCAGTGCATTTGTATAAAAACGAACTATGTCTATGTAGTGTATGCCTAAATATTGAAGAATTGAAGTCTTATCAGCCCAGTCCTTAAAAATTTCCGTGGGGATAGATTTGCGTTGACTATATTCTACCCAACAGTATAACAACTCACCTAAATCACCTTTTTGAATTCTGTCCTTTATCATTAAATTTGACTTATCCCAGCGCTTATGAAACTCAACAGCTGCATACAGCGAACGTTTCTCGGCTAATTTAACTAACTTCATCCCCTCCTCTGCTGTTGGAGTTAACGGTTTCACTAATAAAACTGGCAAATCCTCCATAAGACAGTCATATGTAACCTTATAATGAAGATGATCAGGCACTACTACTATTGCACATGCTGGTCTTGGTAGATCCTTTATTGCACTTAAATATGCATTTCTATCTACAATATCATTGGCTGGGAGAAAGCTTAAGTTTAGCTCAATATTAGTATCTTGAAATAATTTTTCAGCTTTAAGTTTTGCTGCATCACTATTAATTCCATTAGTCCCAACAAAAATTATTTTATTTTTTTGTTCTTTAAATCTCATCCATTCAGTAATAGCTGGTAACACAGTTCCAAAACCCTCTGTTCCCCTTCCAGTTGAGTACATTCCTGTTCCAATGACTAATATATTTAACATTTAATATCCATTATTTTTACCAAATCCTCATTTTCTTCATCTCCAAATACGTGCTGCGTCCAATCTAATGTTCTATTTATATCTATATTATGGTTTTCTTTCCACCATTTTAAAGCTTCTTTTAAGTCATTATCAGTTAGTACAGAATAAACTGTTGATAATTTATTTATGCCATCTGATGATAGTACTTCTCCCTGAATATGCTGATATTTCCCGTCTGGATCATACTGTAGAACAGGTATGTGACTCTGTAAAGCCTCCTCAATTGTTGTTGACGAATAACTAATCAAAATATCTGATGACATCAAGAATTCTTCAAATGAACCTTCAGCGTAAATACCATAACAGTCAGAAGCCACTAAAGACATTTCAAATTCTTTTAGACTTAGTGTGTTTTTTGGTCGAAAACGAATGCATAAATATAAGTCTGGAATAGCTTCTACCGCCTTAATGGTTGAGTTAATATTATGAATATACTCATCAACAGTTTCATAAATCCAAGGCCTTAAAGTTTGCCATTGTCTAGGTGAGCTTGCGTGAAGTATTATTCGCTTACGAGCAAGTTTTCTTCCAAATAATTTACAACGCATTTCAAAATTTAAACTGGCATTTAAACTTGGCTTTGCATGAATTATAGGTCCAGTAGTAATTGACTTTGAAACAACCATGTCTTGTTTTTTTAAAAATTTCTTGGCCCACGGACTTTGAATAGCTACAAAAGGATACATACTATTAAAAAGCGTATGTGCATGGACACTCCAAGCATAACTTGGGGAAAGAGCAGTTTGTGGGGTATGACTTCCATGATCAATTAATAAACCTGGAATATTTTCTTGATAGCAAACCTCACCAAGAGCGTAACCTATTCCAAGACTATGTTGTGCAAATACACCCTTAGGCTTAACAATAGTTAAAATTCTATTTAATGAAATAATTTCTCCATAGAGTGAAATCATTCTTTGCTTTAACTCACCTTCAGTGAATGACATGATAGCATTACTTAAGTTCACACTATAAAATATTGCTGGGTTATTTGAGTCTTCAAGCCAACTTCTTATTTCTATTACGCAATTATCATATTTACTTAAAAAAATTGTCTTTAAGTAATTAGGAATATGTTTTGGAATAAATAAAAATGAAAAAGTTTTTCCTTTTAATAGCTCAATAACTCTTATTTTTAGAGATTTTTTTTGAACTCCCAAATAAATTGGTAAAGAATTATCAAAGTTATTAGTAATACTTTTAATTAATCTTGGCATATTATGAGAATCACTTAGGGCAAGTAAAGTATTTCTATTTCGAGCGATTATTGAAAATAATCGTAATTGAAATTCAAAAAATAACTTTACTGCCAATTGCAAAAAAAAATTATCTGTTTTTACAGATAACTTTCTAGCTCTAGTATTCTTTGAATATTGGACACTAATATCATTACATTCCCCATATCTCTTAATAACCTCACTAAGAGAGTTATTTTTATTATCACTATTATTGATAATAATTATATTATTTGGATTGTATTTCTCAACAGACTTATTGATAATAAAAAGCATAGAGAGCCAAAAGTTCAAATTTATTTGAAAATAAACAACCCATGTTTTTTCAAATGATTGCTGAATACCATCAGCACTAATTTGTTTTAAAAAAGGACGTAATCCTTCAACGATTAATTTTGAGTGCTCAAGAGTTTCTGTATGTCCATCAATACCAAAAAATGATGTAGTATTTTCAAATTTTATTCCTCTAAGAGAGAGCTCAATTCCTGCAGATGGATGCATAGCAATGACAATTGAATCTTTTGAAACATACTGTTCAATTGAATCTACTTGGTTTGCATTCTCAATAAATATTAAATTTTTAGTCATCTACCTATCAAACTATTTTAGAATTATTTATAATCAAAAAAGATGCAATGGTACGCTATACTCTTTACTAAACTTAACGAAAGAATCAACAGTAATGTCATCTAGAGGAATCCCCTCCCTCATTCTTTTTATAGAAGTTTTTATTTCAGGATCTCCTGGCATCATAACCTCTTCTCCATCTATAGCTGGCTCAGATCTAACCTCATTACTCATAGACTGCATTGTTGATAAAAAGTCACTTTT
>Ga0209482_1000497_pt1 | contig 33293 bp, 25 predicted proteins | sample CoawatmetaG10DNA_FD_187512 | JGI IMG/M metagenome (GOLD analysis project Ga0209482, IMG submission 187512) | Marine microbial communities from the West Antarctic Peninsula - Coastal water metaG104-DNA (SPAdes) (version 2) | ecosystem: Environmental > Aquatic > Marine > Coastal ...
CTCAACAACCTTCAGGAGTCATCGGTGAAATCCGTGAAGACACTGACACTAATCGCACACTAGTATATACAGACGAGACAGGCACAGCCGAGTGGAGAAATCTCAAGGAAACGGCTGTAACGCTCCCTACTTTTAATGTACACTTTTTAGTAATTGCCGGTGGTGCTTCTGGCGCAGCTTGGCACGGTGGCGGCGGAGGTGCTGGGGGTTATAGAACATCTTATGGAACGGTATCACCTATAACATTAAATGGTGGTACTATGGAAAGTGTATTAGCTTTATCTCTCTCAACAAATTACACTATAACTGTTGGTCTTGGAGGAGGTGGTGTTGGTTCTAATGGTCCTAATATACCAGGAAATGCAGGGTCTAATTCTGTATTTTCAGGTAGCGATATTACCGATGTTACCTCAACAGGAGGAGGTTTTGGAACTTCAATAATATCGGGTACTCCTGCTGCTGGCTCTGGTGGCTCTGGTGGAGGTGGTAATAATACAGCTGGAGGAGCTGCTGTAACAACGCCTGTTATTCAAGGTCATGCCGGTGGAACTGGTAGTGGTGCTGCTGGCAATTCTTATAGTTCTGGCGGCGGCGGCGGCGCAAAACTCGTTGGAGGTAATTTTTCCGGTAATACTTCTGGTAGTGGTGGTGATGGATTAGAAAATCAAATAACTGGTGCTACAGGAATATTTTATGCTGGTGGTGGAGGCGGTGGTGTTTATACAGGTGGATTTCCAGGTACAGGAGGTTCTAGTGTAGGTGGAAATGGTGGACCAAACACTTATTCTAACGATGGATTTCCAGGTGCAATAAATACAGGTTCTGGTGGTGGTGGGGCAAATGCTTCAGCACCACAAACAACTGGCTCTGGTGGCTCTGGAATAGTTATACTAAGATGCACTAAAGCAACAGCAACATTAGGCTCAGGTATAACAGTTAATAGTACAGCAGGCCCTGGCTCAGTAAATGGAGTATTAATCTCCGGAACAAGTGACTATCATTATTCAGCAACAGCTGGCACAGGAACAATAACATTTAGTTAATATGGCATACTACGCAAAAATATCAAATGATGAGTTCACAGTAAGTGAGTGGGCTAGGCTTAGTGAAGCTCGCCAAGAAATTAATGTTATTGAAAATGATAACACAAGGAGTGATGAGTATGCGACACTCAAAACTGCCTACGAAGAATCATTTACCTCAGCCACTTTACAAGCTCTACAGGATGAGCTAGCTACATTGCAGTCTCAATACTCTTATGATATGACTGAGGAGGAAAAGGCAGCTTATACTGACTCAATAACAGCAAAGAAATTAGAAATAGACGCTGAGAAAGCAGCGCTTATTCCAGGGCAAGAAACAGCACTAGATAGCCTTAAGGCTAAAGAAGTCGAAGGAACAGAAGGCTTAGTAGCTGAGATTGAAACACTAAACACTGCAATAGCCAATGCGCTATGCAGAGTAACAGACATGTACACGGGAGCAGATGAGTTTGTGTCTTCTAATGGAGAAGTAACTGAAGTTGACAACTCAGTATACTGGGAAGGATTTTACGGAGGCTGCAAGAGAACATCATACAACACACAAGGAGGCGTGCACAAGTTAGGAGGCACACCTTTTAGAAAAAATTATGCATGGGTAGGGTATATCTACGACCCTGTAAGAGATGCTTTTTATACCGAGCAGCCCTATGCAAGCTGGACGCTAAATGAAGACGCATGCTACTGGGCAGCGCCAACACCTAGACCAGAGGGGATGGATTGGTATTGGAAAGAAGACACCACAGAGTGGGTAGACTATGTATATATAAACCCAGACAACAATCAACCTTACCCTAGCTGGACATGGGACACAACAAATGGAGGATGGAATCCACCAGAGACATTACCAGAAGATGGGGGTTTAGATACGTGGGATGAAGAAACATTAACCTGGGTAGAAAGATAAATTATGGCAACAACTAAAGTAATAAAAGATTTATTGGCCAGCGATAGCGGCTGGTCAACAAGCTCAGAAAGTGGACTTAGAATGCCAAGCATTAATGCAGCATATTCAGGTCCAACAGCCGAAGAAGGCATGATGCGAAATGAAGTGGGTCAAGTTTCTGAAAGTTCAGCATCTACGATGCAGCACTATAACGGAACAGATTGGAAAAACTTTGTTAATGTTGTTCAGTGTACAACTGCAACTTGTGATTATCCAACAACCGCTAAGGCTTTGTATCAGTTAAACGACAATGCAAATGATACTTGCGGAAATTATAATGGGGCAGAAACTGCTATTACATATGCGGCAGGTAAATATGGGAATGCTGCTGTTTTTAATGGTAGTAATGGTAAAATTATAGCAAACGGCAAGCCATTAAATAATAACACTTCTATAACTATATCTTTTTGGGCAAGAAATATTAATTCTTCTGATTGGAAAACATTATTAGGAGAAGGTGGAGATAGTGGAAGTACACCTGGATATAAAATTTATACTAGTCCTCCGAGCATTGCAAATAGCAATTATCTTTGGATTGCAAGAGCTGATAACCCAACTGGTTATGTATTTGATACTTATGATGGTTCAGCAGCTAACAAAGGTGGTGTTGATATGGGTGTTGCAGGAAGTGCATGGGTTAATTGTGTTTTTACAGTTTCTCCAACTCAACTTTTTATTTATAAAAATGGTGTTAGCGTAAAGTCTTTAAGTATATCTAATACATCATCTGTAGTTGGTTATTATGATTTTCAATTCATGTATGATGCTAAATATGATAGATACTTACAAGGAGAATTAGACCAAGTGAGATTATTCGACGTTACTTTAACCTCAGACCAAGTTCTTAAATTATATAACGAGGTAGTATGTTAAAAAATTAAATTATGGCAATAACAAAAATAGGAACACCGGAATTATTTGACTTTAGCGCAACAAACACAGCGCTTCAATTGCCAACGGGTGATACGGCGTCAAGACCTGCAACACCTAGCACAGGCGAGTGGCGTTTTAACAGTGAATTGAAATACGTTGAGTTTTGGGATAGCACAGCATGGAGACAGATAGACACTGAGAGTGCGGCTGTTTTTAAGCCTTCGGAGAACTTCAACACTAACACCTACTTCGGAACAGGAGCTGCTCAAGTAATAGACGCTAAGTTTAATGAGGCTGCGAATTTTAATGGGACTAGTAGTGTTATTAGTATTCCACTAAACGTGGTGAGTGTTTCGTCTGCTTATACTTTATCTTTATGGTTTAATGCTGTTGATGTATCAGCAAACACGGGGATTTTTACTAATCAAGGAAATTCACCAATAATTGGACAAATAGGAATAAATATAATAAGTTCTACTCAAATAAATTTATATAGTATTACCACTAATGGCTCTAATACCGTTGATTCTCTTGCAGCTACAGTTCCAACTATGTCAGCTAACAATTGGTATAATTTAGTTGTTGTAGCGGATAGAAGTTTAAGTAATAAAGGTAAAATATATTTAAATGGCGTAGAAGCATCTTCATATACTTTTAATGCAGGAGTAGGAAGCAACGCTTTATATAGTACTGCTCAAATTGGTCGTTCAGATAACCGATTTACGAAGGGTAAAATAGACCAAGTAAGAATATTCAACACATCGCTTACGGATGCGCAGGCAGAGGATTTATATACAGATGAAACAACAACAACAGCAGCTACATTAGACTTCCCATCGGGAGCAGGTTGTATCGCTGCTTATCAGTTAGATGGTAATGGTAATGATATTTCTGGAAATTATAACGGCACAACAACAGACATCGGATATACAGGATTACAATTTAAGCCAGACTTAGTTTGGGTAAAACAAAGAAGTTCACCAGATAGGGGTCACATTCTTTCAAATAGTATGTCAAGTTCGAGTAGCGCAAACAGTTTAGCCTTTATGAGTTCTCAAAATGCCGAAAGAGAATATACAGGTGCTGAAGCAAATGGCGCTTATATTAGGACTTTAGATTCTAATGGATTTTCTGTGGGTAGTTCTAATTTTACAGGAGCAAGTGGTGAAGATTACGTAGCATGGTGTTTTAAAGCAGCAGCAAGTACTACAACGATAACTGGAAGTGGTTCTCAAATAGGAAGTGATGTTAGGGCAAATGTAGATGCAGGGTTTAGTATTGTGAAAGCTACTTCGCCTTCAAGTGGTGTTTTTACAGTTGGACACGGACTAAATGCAGCTCCTGAATTATATATAATAAAAAATAAAGCCAGTGCAGGTGGATGGCTTACTTATGTCAAATTATTAGGCGCAAATAAATATTTACAATTAAATAATTCTGATGCTGCAGGAACTTCTACTCGGTTTTGGGATGATACTTTAGCAACAACAACCGTTTTTACAATGGAATCGGGTTATGTTATTTCGCCAAATGTTGACTTTTTAACATACTGCTGGCATTCGGTGCCGGACTATCAGAAGGTCGGGACTTATGATGGGAATGGTCTCGCCACTGGGACTATTGTTGATACTGGATTTACTCCAAGGTTTGTACTAATTAAAGCAACTACAACCGATGGTGGCGGTGGAAATTGGATGATATATGATAACGTAAGAAGCACTTCAAATCCAAGAAATAAAAGATTATATCCTGATTTAGATATTGCAGAACAATCACAAGGAAATTATGATTTAGATTTTTTAACTGGGGCAACAAAAGGATTCCAACCTAAAGTCGGTACAGCTTCTTATGGATTTAATACATCCGGTGTAAAATACATTTATTTAGCAATAGCATAATGGAATATATACAAATAACAATACTATGACAATAACAATTTTAATCGGACTAATAGTTTTACTGATCTTAATAAACATAGCCGCAATATGGCTTACAAAAAAAGGTCTTACTAAAGACACGAACAACAATATGATTCCAGACATCCTAGAGAAGAAGTTTGATAAGATGAAGGCTGATGTATCAAAAAGAGTTGATCGTGTCGGAGAAGAGCTTAGAGACGTTACTAAGGCTATTAAGGAAGTAGGCAATCAAATCGGAGATGTCCCCGGTGCAATGAAAGGGCAGAATAGATCAGGTAAAAAATCAAACAAGAAATGAATTACGTGCAAGACACCACAGTAGGTGACATTCAAGTAAACTATATATATGTTAAATCTAAAAACAGAAACATTGACTGACTTAAAAATCTATGCTCTAAACATAGGAGCTGTAGCTACATCAATGACAAATTTAGATGTGGCCCTAAAGATTATTGCTACCATTATCGCCATAGGATATACTCTGCACAAATGGTATATAATGTATGGAAAGAATAAGTAAACATATAACGCACAAAGAAGCTGTACACTCTAATACAGCCCTTCGGTTGAATCTAAAAAACAATCCGAATGATTATCAAGTTTCTAATATGGTTGGTATTGCTACTCATATTTTCGAGCCTCTTAGAGAATATGTAGGTGGACCCATAAAAATTAATAGCATGTTTAGATCTGAAGATTTAAATACCGCTATAGGCGGAAGCAAATCTAGCCAGCACTGTCAGGGTAGAGCCATTGACCTGGACGATACTTTTGGTCATAAGACCAACGCGGAAATGTTTAATTACATAAAAGATAATTTAAGCTTTGATCAAATGATATGGGAGTTTGGAGACTCTACTAATCCCAACTGGGTACACGTTAGCTACGTGTCGCAAGAAGAGAATAGAAAAAGAATTTTGATTGCTGAAAAGATTAAAGGACGCACATCATACAGAGTGGCATGAGCAAAACAAAAAAACCTTTTAAAGAAACAAGAGTAGGCAAATTTCTTATTGAGAAAGCGCCATCGATCCTAGGAATTGTAGGGGACGCTATACTTCCAGGCAATGTTATTTCAGAGCTTATTAGTGGAAATACAGAACTCTCTGAAGGGGATAAGAAGATTGCTTTAGAAAAATTAAAAATAGAACGAGCAGAAATAGATGGAGTCACTCAAAGATGGGTGGCAGATTCAAACAGTCAAAGTTGGTTAGCTCGTAATATTAGACCTCTAACTCTTGCGGTATTAGTAATGGCATATGTGGGCGGATGGTTCATGGGCTTAGATACTGAGGATACGGCAAGTCTAGTTACGTGGGTGCTTTGCGGATACTTCGGAGCGAGAACGGCAGATAAAATAGGAGTTAAATTTCCCTCCAAAAACAGCTAATCAAATAGAGGCGTAAAAATATTTGTATCTTTATATTCAAATTAAATCAAATCAAATGGATATAAGGAAAATTTCTGTTGGACCAGATTTTAAGTCTGGAGCGATGCACTACTTAGTGGGTCAGGAAATTTTAAACGGTCAGTATTTTATACATCTCATACAACACGACCCTGGAAATAACTCTTTTAAAATATGGATTCAAAGAAGTGACGAGATATTGTTATGGAAAGAGTTTGGCTCTAAGATGCCCGTGTCAATAGAGTATAACATTAATTTTTAATGAGATCTCCTTTTTACTTTATCGTTAAGCCTTTAGAAGGAAAGCGATATAATAACACAAAAAATATAGGAGGTTTAGATGTTATAACGAGTTCCTCAGAAGAAGATTATAAGTTTTCAAACAGAAAAGGAATAGTACAAGAGTTACCTCTTAATTATAATGGACCTATTAAAATAGATGATACTCTGTTGGTACATCACAATGTGTTTAAGTTTTATAATGACATGAAGGGTAGGCAGCAGAGTGGTAAAAGTTATTTTAAAGATGATTTGTTTTTTATAGACAATGATCAATTCTATATGTACAATCAAGATGATGAGTGGCATAGCCATGACCGTTATTGCTTTGTTAAACCCATGAAAAAACAAGAGTCTTCTATATTTAAAAGAGGAAATGAAGAGCCTCTTATGGGAGAGATGGCTTATCCAAATAAATATTTATTATCTAAGGGAGTGGAGCGTGGACAAAAAATAGTTTTTAAACCAGATAGTGAGTATGAATTTGAAGTAGATGGTGAGAAGCTATATAGAATGTTTGATCATCAAATAACAATGATGCTATGAGTTCAGATTTATTAAAACTACAAATAATACAAGCAGGTAAAAAAGCTGTTGAGCAATTAATAAAAGTTGCAAAGGAGGATATAATAAAGCATGATCCGGAAGATGAGCTAGCTGCAGATAGATTGAAGAATGCGGCAGCCACTAAAAAATTAGCTATATTCGATGCGTTTGAGATTCTTAATAAGATTGATACAGAGCAAGAGAATATAAATATGTCAGTTAATAAAGATAAACCTCAAACAAAACAAGGCTTTGCAGAAAGAAGATCAAAATAAAATATATAGTAATGTAAAAGATTTTATTCCTTCTGGAGTTCTAAAGAATAAGAATAATAATCGATCATGGCTTTACGGATATAATGAAAAGTATAAGCTAGTTGTTATTTCTAAAACAGGTCAAATTGATCAGGTAATAGAAGTTAATGGTTTATATATCGGTCTACCGATGCAACCCAAGGAAATACATAAACGATCTGATTCTAAAGTTGATCAGTATTGGGAAAGAGAATCTATACCAAAGCAGCTATCACGAATTAATTCTATATTTCAATGGAATGAAATGTCATCTTTGTTTAAAGATAAGTGGGTTGACTACATAGAAAAAGAATTTGACAGGAGAGAGCTAGGCTTTTGGTTTTATAACAACGGTATTCGAACTTATATGACTGGATCTCACTACATGTATTTACAGTGGACAAGTATTGATATTGGATATCCAGACTTTAGAGAGGCTAATAGAATATTTTTTATTTACTGGGAAGCTTGTAAGGCTGACAAGAGATGTTTTGGAATGGACTATTTAAAAATAAGACGTTCTGGATTTTCATTCATGGGATCGTCAGAATGCGTTAACACGGGCACTTTAGTAAAAGACTCTAGAGTAGGCATACTATCTAAGACTGGGTCTGATGCTAAGAAGATGTTTACCGATAAGGTAGTTCCTATTGCGAATAGGTTACCATTCTTTTTTAAACCTATTCAGGATGGTATGGATAAGCCAAAAACAGAATTAGCATTTCGTATACCTGCCTCTAAGATTACTAAAAAAAATATGTATGATACTGTGGATGATGAGCTCTACGGTTTAGATACCACTATTGACTGGAAGAATACAGATGAAAACTCCTATGATGGTGAAAAATTACTTTTATTAGTTCATGATGAGAGTGGAAAATGGCTAAAGCCTAATAACATATTAAATAATTGGCGCGTAACTAAGACTTGCTTGAGGTTAGGTAGTAAGATAATAGGCAAGTGTATGATGGGTTCTACTTCTAATGCTTTAAATAAAGGAGGATCTAATTTTAAAAAGTTGTTTGAAGACTCTGATTTATCTACACGTAATTCAAATGGTCAAACTAAAAGTGGTATGTATTCTTTGTTTATTCCTATGGAGTGGAACATGGAAGGTTTTATAGATAAGTATGGGATGCCTGTATTTTACAAGCCTGAGAAACCTGTGCTTGGAGTTGATGGAGAAATGATCCTTAATGGTGCAATTGATTACTGGCAAGCTGAAGTTGATTCGCTTAAAAAAGATCCAGATGCATTAAATGAATTTTACCGTCAGTTTCCTAGAAGTGTATCGCATGCGTTTAGAGATGAAAGCAAATCTTCTTTATTTAATTTAAGTAAAATATATCAACAGATAGATTATAATGATTCGCTTATCATAAATCAGCACGTAACTACAGGTAAGTTTTATTGGAAAGACGGAGTAAAAGATACTGAAGTTATATTCACTCCTGATCCTAACGGTAGATTTAAGGTATCGTGGACTCCTAATAAATCTTTGACAAATAGAAAGCAGACTAAAAATGGAGTCTTCTATCCTCTAAATGAACATATAGGTGCGTTTGGCTGTGACTCTTATGATATATCTGGAACGGTAGGAGGAAGAGGATCTAACGGTGCGTTGCATGGACTTACTAAATTTAATATGGAGCAAGCTCCGAGTAATGAGTTTTTTCTAGAGTACGTTGCTAGGCCACAGACGGCAGAGATATTTTTTGAAGAAGTATTAATGGCGTGTATTTTTTATAGTATGCCGATACTTGTAGAGAACAATAAGCCAAGGCTTTTGTATCACTTTAAAAACAGAGGGTATAGGGGCTATAGTGTGAATAGACCTGATCGTCATTTCAACAAACTATCTAAAACAGAAAAAGAATTAGGAGGTATACCGAATACATCAGAGGATGTTAAGCAGTCACATGCAGCAGCTATTGAGTCGTATATAGAAAAATATGTAGGCCTAGATTTAGATGGGGCTTACCGAGATGTTTCTGAAATGGGAACCATGTATTTTATGCGTACCTTGGAGGAGTGGTCAAGGTTTGATATTAATAATAGAACAAAGTTTGATGCTAGTATTAGCTCAGGTTTAGCGGTTATGGCTAATCAAAAGAATCTGTATTTGCCTGATCAAAAACAAACCAAAATAAATCTTAACTTTGCAAGATATACTAATAATGGAGTTTATAGTGAATTAATAAAATAGATGAAAGACGTTAATATAAATATTTCATCTGTAGGTTTTCCTAGTCAGTTTGTATCAGACTCAGAAAAAGCCTCCGATCAATTCGGTCTACAGATAGGTCAAGCGATACAGTACGAGTGGTTCAGAAAAGATTCTAGCGGATCTAGATACCACAGTCAGTGGAGAGATTTTAATAGATTGCGTCTATATGCTAGGGGTGAACAGTCGGTTGCTAAATATAAGAACGAATTATCTATAGATGGTGATTTGTCTTATTTAAACCTTGACTGGACTCCGGTTCCTATACTTCCAAAGTTTGTAGACGTTGTTGTTAACGGCATGTCTGATAGAATATTTAAGGTTAAGGCTTATGCTCAAGATGCATTGTCTCAATCGAAAAGAAGTAAGTATCAAGATATGATTGAGGGTCAGATGGCGGCTAAGGACATACTTACAACGGTAAAAGAAAAAACAGGTTTTGATCCTTTTACTGTAGATCCTGATGAATTGCCTTCAACTGATGAGGAACTTTCATTATACATGAATCTTAATTATAAACCTGCAATAGAAATTGCGGAAGAAGAAGCAATTGATACCATGTTTTCTGAAAATCATTATCAAGATACTAGAAAAAGAATAGACTATGATCAGATGGTTATAGGAGTTGGTATGGCTAAGCACGAGTTTCTTCCCGGTTCTGGAGTTCAAGTATCGTATGTAGATCCTGCTAATGTTATATATAGTTATACTGAAGATCCTTTTTTTAAAGATTGTTTCTACTGGGGTGAGATAAAAACAGTGGGTATAAGTGAACTAGTAAAAATTGATCCAACGTTAACTAATGAACAGTTAGAAGAAATATCTAGATACGGTCAAAGCTGGTATGATTACTTTAATACTGCACAATATTCTGAAAATGATATATTTTATCGAGACACTTGTACGTTAATGTATTTCAACTACAAGACAACAAAAAAAATAGTTTACAAGAAAAAAATAAATGAAGGTGGTGTAACTAGGATGATAGAAAAGGACGATACCTTTAATCCTCCAGAAGAAATGCTTGAAGAAGGAAACTTTGAAAAGATTGAAAAAACTATCGATGTATGGTATGATGGTGTAATGGTTATGGGAACTAACATTGTGCTTAAATGGGAACTTGCAAAGAATATGGTTAGACCTAAGTCTTCATCGCAGCATGCATTACCTAATTATGTAGCAGTAGCACCAAGAATGTACAAGGGTGTTATTGAATCTTTAGTCCGACGAATGATTCCTTTTGCGGATCTTATACAGATAACACATTTAAAGCTACAGCAAGTAATTGCTAAAGTAGTTCCTGATGGGGTTTATATTGATGCAGATGGTTTAAATGAGGTTGACTTAGGAACAGGGGCAGCATATAATCCAGAAGACGCATTACGTTTGTATTTTCAAACAGGTAGTGTTATAGGTCGTAGCTATACTCAAGACGGTGAGTACAATCAGGGAAGAGTTCCCATTCAACAGCTTACAGGTAATTCAGGAGCCTCTAAAACACAGATGCTTTTATCTAATTACAATCATTACCTAGATATGATACGTTCAGTAACTGGTCTTAATGAAGCAAGAGATGGTTCTACACCTAATCCCGATGCTTTAGTTGGTGTTCAGAAATTAGCAGCTTTAAGCTCAAATACAGCTACCCGACATATATTAGATGGAAGTCTTTACATATATCGAACGTTAGCTGAAGCGTTAACGTATAGGGTGGCTGATATTTTAGAGTATGCCGATTTTAAAGAAGACTTTATTAATAAAATAGGTAAATATAATGTAAGTATACTAGGCGAAATAAGTGAATTATATATTTATGACTTCGGGGTATTTATAGAGCTATCACCAGACGAGGAACAAAAAGCAATGCTAGAGCAAAATATACAAATGGCATTATCTAAATCTGATATAAATCTTGAAGATGCTATAGATATACGTGAGATTAAAAATATAAAATTAGCAAATCAATTATTAAAGGTTAAACGTAAGGCTAAGCAAGAGCAAGAAGAAAAGATGCAAATGCAGCAACAAGCGATGACTGCTCAACAGCAATTAAAGTCACAAGAGATGGCAGCTCAAGTTGCAATTCAAAAAATAGAACTTGAGACTCAAGCTCAAATAAAAATAAAACAAGCTGAGATAGCTTTTGAAATTGAAAAACAAAACAATGAAGCTAATCTTAAAGCTATTCTTATGAAGCAGGAGTTTGCTTATAATCAAGAACTTAACAATATTACTGAAACTGCATTGTCATCTAGAGAAGGGGCAAGAGAAGACGCTAAGAAGAATAGAATTAGTCAGCAAAACACAGAACAATCACAGCTAATTAATCAAAGAAAGAATAATTTACCACCTAAAAGTTTTGAATCTAATGAAGACTCAATGGATGGGTTTGACTTAGCGGAGTTCAATCCTAGGTAGGTAAAAACGTATTTGTTTTTTTAGTAATTTTGTAATAAATCAAATCAAATCAAATGGAAATGCAAGTAAGAGAAGTTACTGACGTTGTAGAAAAGTCTAAACAACAGATAGAGCAAGAATTATTAGACAAGCATGAGGCTCAACAAAAACTTGAGTTTGATGATGACAAAAAAGAACAGGTAGATTCTGTTGAAGTTTCGGAGCCTGAAATAAAATCCGAAGAAAGCATTGTAGAGGAACTTAAAAAAGATCCTGAGCTTTTAGAATTAAATGAAGAACAAGTTCTTTCGTTTATTGAAAAAAGATATGGTAAGCAAATAAATTCTTTAGAAGAATTGACAGCTGAAAGAGAAGAGTCAGAGACCCTTCCCGAAGATGTGGCTGCTTACTTTAAGTACAAAAAAGAAACAGGAAGAAGTTTGGAAGAATACGTCAAGCTACAGCAAGACTTTTCCCAAATGAATCCTGACTCTTTGCTAAAAGAGTATTTAACTATAACCGAGGAAGGTTTAGATCCTGAAGATATCGAATCCATAATGGAAGATTATGAGTTTGATGAGGAACTGGATGATCCTGCAGATGTTAAAAAAATAAGGTTAGCAAAGAAAAAAATTATTGCTAAAGCAAAAAAGTTCTTCAGAGAACAACAGGAAGTGTATAGACAGCCTCTTGAGTCAAGAGAAAGTTCAGCCTCTCAGAATGAAGAATTTAAAGCTTACAAGCAATATGTGAATGAAGCTAAAACGCAGAAAGAAGAAAGTGATCGTAAATCTAATTGGTTTTCGAAGAAAAGTGACGAAGTCTTTAGCAGTGAATTTAAAGGTTTTAAATTTAAAGTTGACGAGTCCGATATAACTTTTTCTCCAGGCAATGCTTCTGAGTTAAGAAAAGCTCAAGAAACGCCTATGAATTTTGTAAATAAATTCTTAGATGAATCGGGTATGCTTAAAGACGCAGAGGGATACCATCGCTCTTTAGCTATAGCAATGAATCCGGAAAAATTTGCTCAGTTCTTTTACGAACAGGGTCAATCAAATGCAACGGAAGATGTGATACGCAAAACAAAAAATATAAATATGAGTGAGCGTAGTGCACCAGAAGTTTCAACAAAAGGAGGAATGCAAGTTAAATCAGTTTCAACGCCTTCAAGCAATGGACTAAAAATTAGAAGTATAAAAAGAACTTAATATTAATTAAAAACTTATAATCATGGCAGGACAAGTAAAAGCCGCACCAACGTTTGCGCTAACCCCGAGTTCAGAGAGAACTCCAACAGCACAAAATTATCTAACCAATGCAGATTTCAATTGGTTAAATCAATATTTACCAGACACTTACGAAAAAGAATTCGAGCGTTATGGTAACAGAACAATCTCTTCATTCCTCCGTATGGTAGGTGCTGAGATGCCTACTAACTCTGACCTTATCAAATGGGCTGAGCAAGGTAGATTACATACTAAATACACTCAAGTAGGGTACACTAATGCAGCCTTACCTAGAAATCAAGTTATATTTCAAGTAAATGACGTGCTTGACCCAACAGCGGCTAATCAAGTTATTCGAGTAGGACAAACTCTTGTAATTGTTCAAAACGATGGATCAGGTTCAAACAAAGCGGTTGTTAGTGCAGTTGACAATGCTGGTGGTGGTAGAGGACGGTTTACAGCTGACTTTTATGAAGCAGCCGGTATCTCAACTATAGGAACAGGATTTGGTAATTCAGATGTTACTGTATTTATCTATGGATCTGAATTTAGAAAAGGAACTGCAGGAATGCAAGGTTCTCTTGAATCAAATGATTTCATCTTTGAAAATAAGCCTATCATCATTAAAGATACTTATAACGTATCTGGATCTGACATGGCTCAGATTGGATGGATTGAAATTACAACTGAAGACGGAGCAAGTGGATACTTATGGTATCTTAAGTCTGAGCATGAAACAAGACTACGTTTTGATGATTTCTTAGAGACAGCAATGATTGAAGCTGTACCTGCTGAGACTAACTCAGGAGCTGCTGCTATTCTTGGTAGCGCCGCTGGTGCTGCTGATCCAGGAGCTGGTTCTGATGGTATTTTTTACAGTGTACAACAAAGAGGTAATATCTGGGACGGTGGAAACCCAACAGTATTAGCTGACTTTGACAATGTAATTAGTCGTCTTGACAAGCAAGGGGCAATTGAAGAAAACGTATTATTCGTTGATCGTCAGTTTGCTTTTGATATCGATGATATGTTAGCAGCACAAAACTCTTACGGAGCAGGTGGTACTTCATATGGTCTTTTTGACAATGACAAAGAGATGGCGTTAAACTTAGGATTTACAGGATTCCGTAGAGGTTATGACTTCTATAAGAGTGACTGGAAATACTTAAATGACCCAACAATGAGAGGTGGACTTCCAACAGGAGCAGGATCAGGACGTGTAAACGGACTACTTGTACCAGCTGGATCAACTAGTGTTTATGACCAAATACTTGGTAAAAATGCTAAACGTCCTTTCTTACATGTACGTTACAGAGCTTCTGAAACAGAAGATCGTCGTTACAAAACTTGGATTACTGGTTCAGCCGGTGGTGCAGCTACTAGTGATGTGGATAACATGCAAGTAAACTTCTTGTCAGAGAGAGCTGTTTGTACTTTAGGTGCTAACAACTTCTTTATCTTCCAAGAGTAATAGGGTAAATTAATAAGGGGGTTTAATCGCCCCCTTTTTTATTGTTATAAATTTTAAATCTAATCAAATGAAAACTACTTCAAAATATGTAGACAAGATCTACAAACTTACGCGCGAAACTGCGCCACTTTCCTTAATCTTAGCATCACGACACACTCAAAGATTTCCATTGTTATGGTTTGATGAAGAGACAGGAACTAATAAAGCTTTACGATATGCTAGAAATCAGAACTCTCCCTTTCAGGAGGAGCAAGATAATAATGCAATTCTAGAGCCTATTGTATTTGAAAACGGTTTCTTAACCGTAGGAAAAGAAAATCAAGTACTACAAAAATTTTTAGACTTTCACCCTGGCAAAGGGCGGGTATATGTGTTAGTAGATAAAGCAAAAGAAGCCGCTGAAATCGTACAAGAATTAAACGATGAGGTTGATGCTTTAATAGAAGCACGTCAGCTTACAGTTGATCAAGTAGAAAATGTAGGACGTGTATTGTTTCAAGTTGATGTTACTAAAATTACAACTTCTGAATTAAGAAGAGACATATTAGTATTCGCTAAGAATCAACCAAAAGATTTCTTGTTATTGTTACAAGATCCTATGCTTAAAATGAATGCAACTATTCAAAATTTCTTTGATAAAAACTTATTGCAAATGAGAAATAAGGATAAAGAGGTTTGGTTTAATACTGCTTCTAATAAAAAGAAGATGCTTAATGTACCTTATGGTGAAGAACCTACACACATGGTAGCATCATTTTTTGAGAATGATGAAGGTATAGAAGTGCTGAAACACTTATCAGGCTTGATAAAGAGTATGTAAATAGTGTGTTTTTAATTTTAGTATATTTGTGATGAGAATATTCTCATATAAAACATAAATTTTTTGAAAGATGACTAAATTTCTTTATGTATCAAACGCGCCAATCACAGGCCAATTGATCAGTGTAAATGGTATTAAAAACATTGGAACAGCTACTGCGACAGCAACTACTGTTACTGTCGATTATGTTGATGGAACTACAACTACAATAACTACCGCAGCTCAAGTTGCGCATGATGTTTATGATGCTATTAAAAATGCAGTTGAAAATTCTTTAACTACCTCTTGGACGAATCCCTATTATAATGTAGCGCTTCCAAAAGCAGTTACAAGTATTGTTAACGCATAATTATACTAAAAACACTTTATTTAAGGAGAGGTCAACAAAAATTGACCTCTTTTTTTTTTGCTTATCTTTGTGTAAAAGAATAACAATGATAAATTCTGTACGAAATACAGTTTTGGCAATCCTTAATAAAAATAATTACGGGTATATATCTCCATCAGACTTTAATTTGTTTGCTAAACAAGCACAGCTAGATATATTCGATGATTATTTCTATCAATACAATCAATTAATAAATAAAGAAAATGCTCGGCTTTCGGGCACGGGGTATGCCAATATTACTAAAGGTTACGAAGAGGTTATCGATATGTTTTCAGAAACAAAAACGCTAACTCAAAATTTATTAAATCAATATTATTTACCATCTACAAGCACAACTCTAGACGATTATTATTTAATAAATAAAGTTTTGTGTTCTAGCGGAGGTATTTATCAAGGAGAAGCAGAAAAAGTTTCTAATAATAAAATTACTATGTTAAATCTTTCTAACTTAACATCACCTACCTTAGAGTATCCCTCGTATAGTTTGCAAGGAGTATTTATCAATATATTCCCGGTTCAATTTAATGGAGCTACCGATATACAAGCACAGTATATACGCTATCCAAAAGCTCCAAACTGGACTTATTTAAATGTTGCTAATGGAGATCCTGCTTTTAATCAGAGTAATCCAGATTTTCAAGATTTTGAATTATCTCCTGATGATGAAACATCACTTGTGTTTAAAATATTACAGTACGCTGGTATGTCGATTAGAGATTTACAAGAAGCGCAGTTTGGAGCAGAGCAAGAACAAATGGAAGAACAAAAAGAAAACTAATGGCATACTTATCTGAATATCAGTATTATGAAAATGCAGGAGCCGCACCCACTAATGCTAACTGGGGGTCGTATCAATTTTTATCCTTAACAAATATTGTAAATAATTTTATGTTAATGTATTCGGGAAACCATTCATTAATAAATAATGAAGAAAGATATAAGGTTTTGTTTCACACTAAACGTGGCATACAAGAGCTTAACTATGATGCTTTTAAAGAAATAAAAGCTTTAGAGATGAAAATATTTGATACACTAACCTTTACATTACCTCCTGATTATGTTAGTTGGGTTAGAGTCTCTATGTATAAAAATGGTTATTTGAGACCACTTACAGAAAATATACAAGTAAACTCAGCTGCCTCATATCTTCAAAGCGCAACTGGAACATTAAGTTTTAATGCCACTGGGACTGTTGTTACTACGACTTCAACCTTAGACAGTGAAAGAATATCTGGAAGTCAAAATAGTATTTATTTAAATAAAAATAATAACACTGTTAATGATCCTATAAACTCTGATAATCCTGATGGATGGAGAGATTATAATATTGGAGCTAGATATGGTTTAAATACCGAAACTGCTAATGCTAATCCTACCTTTAGAATAGACAAGAAGGCGGGTGTTATTAATTTTGACTCTACTATGGCTAACGAGCAGTGTGTATTAGAGTATATTTCTGATGGAATGGAAGGCGGAAATGATTCTTTAGTAAGTGTAAACAAAATGTTTGAAGAATATCTTTATGCATATGTAAAATATGAAATATTAAATAATAAATTTGGAGTACAAGAGTATATAATAAACAGAGCTAGAAAGGATAAGAGTTCTTTATTAAAAAATGCAAAAATTAGAATAAGTAATATTCATCCAGGAAGATTGTTAATGAATCTAAGAGGACAAAACAAGTGGCTTAAATAGCATGGCAAATATCCTAAGAAATTTTATCGCAGGGAGAATGAATAAGTCTCTTGACGAAAGACTTGTACCTCAAGGTGAGTATGTAGATGCTTTAAATGTAAGACTAGGATCAACTGAAGGGTCTGAAATTGGAGCAGTAGAAAATTCTAAGGGAACGACAAAATTGACTACTCTTCAATATGAAGAGACTGAATCAGATTCAGGAGCGGTTCCTTTAAGCAGTCAAGCTAGATGTATCGGCGCCTACGAAGATGGTAAGAACGATAGAATGTATTGGTTTGTGCATGATCCTGCATTTACCGTTGGCCTTACTCAAAAAATAGATCTAATAGTTTCCTTAAGTCCTAGTACTTTAAATTTAGCTTATCATGTTATAAGTATAGACGATGGATTTGGTTCAAATACAACATTAAATTTTAATCCTAGCTTTTTAATTACGGGTGTCGACATAATTGGAGATCTTCTATTTTTTACAGACAACTTCAATCCTCCAAGAGTAATTAATGTTACACAAAATTATCCTAATCCTTTTAAAAATAATGATGTAATTACAGCTGAAGAGTTGATGGTTATTAAAAAACCACCTATCAATGCTCCGATTATAAAAGCAAATTTTCAAGGCGCTACCTCTACAGACACTTTTTTAGAAGATAAATTTCTTTGTTTTGCTTATAGATATCAATATTCAAATGGAGAATTTTCTGCTACATCCCAATGGTCTGCTCCTGTTTTTGATCCAAGTGTAAAAGGCTATAGTTTTTTAACTGGACAGAATGAGTCAATGATAAACACTATCACTGGAATAAATATATTTTTTGATTCAGGTAGTTCGTTAGTTTCTTCTATTCAGATTTTATATAAAGAAAGCACGAGTAGTGTTATAAAAGTAATAGATAAATTATCTAAAAATCTTGAGGGATATTCTGATAACACAAACTATTCTTTAGCTTTTGATAACAGTAAAATATTTACAGTTCTTCCTTCTGTTGAATTGTTGAGGCTTTACGACAATGTTCCTTTATTGGCAAAGTCTCAAACTTTAATGGGAAACAGATTAGTTTATGGTAATTATATTGAAGGTTACGACTTAAAGGATATATTTAATAATCCTGTTAAGCTTCAGTTTACAACTAACTTAATTACTACACAAGATACCACATTTGATTTACCGGCAACATTAAGCACTGGAACTTATACGTTTGGTCCATCCGGAACTATTACTGTACCGGGATCAGTATTAAATATAGACTTTAGTTCTTTAGATCAATTCACGGAATTAAAAGCAGGATCAGGATTTAATTTTTCTATTACGCTTAAACATGCTCAATTTGCAGGAACACCTACTCCTCCAGATAGTTCAAAAACAGGAGCTATTGTTTTAGAGTTTAACTATTTGCTGCCACAAAATTTTACTTCATATTATGAATTGTTTAACTCTGTGTCTTTCCTTAATTATATAGGAACAGTAACTAACATAAAGCCAGTGTATGCTGCCTCTGGGTATACCTCTTGCAGTGGATATACTATAACTGATAATTTAAATTGTTTTATTCCCGATTTTTTATCTACATCTGGAGGAAATGTTTTGAAATTTCAAAGTGGTATTGTACAGACTGCCAGCAACGACTCTAAACCCTTGGCTCTTGTAGACAACACACAATCTTCTTCTGTTTTAAAAATACAGTTAACAGCAATGAGGTTTGTTACCGATCCAGCGGCTCCTCCTGGAGCAGGAGATGTGTATGAGTATTATGATATATCAAGTCAAACAGCTTCATTTAGCACAAAGGGTAATCCAAGAAGTTTACATAGTAATAGAGGGTATGAAATAGGAGTGGTATATATGGATGATTTTTTAAGATCATCAACTGCTTTAGTTAGCCCAAGCAATACTGTTCACATACCATGTTCTAATTCAGGAGATATTAATGAAATTGAAGTTGTTATTCCTTGGGGACAAAGGGCTCCTTATTGGGCAAAACGATATAAGTTCGTTATAAAACCTACTAAATCAACTTATGAAACAGTTTATTCAGAAGTATATTACGATGATCCTACATCTAAAGCGTTTTTCTTTGCATTAGAAGGAGAGAATGCCGCTAAAGTTGAAACTGGGCAACGTCTTATTGTTAAGAGAGATGCAGGAGGATCTACCTCTAATTGTGTTTTTGCTACGGTTCTCAATAAAAGCGTACTACCAGAGGATTATAAATCTATCACTGGTTTTCAAGCGGGGGCTTATATGGAAATTATACCTTCTGGTTTTGATGTTTCTCCAGAACTTGACTTGGCGGGTAATTTGCAAACTGGTGAAGACACAATAACAGCTAGTAAAAATAAAGCTTCAACGTTTCCAATTGCTACAGCTGGTATAGGATCTGTTTATGATCCCACAACTCAATTATTTGTAGATTACACTATTCCCGCAGGAAGTCAAATAAAAATTACTATAACTCAAAACGGAACAGCTTCAAGCACTTTTACAAGAGAAAATTCTTATGTTCAAGATTTTGAGGTAAGCGCTACATATAATACTTTTAAAGATTGGTTTGATAGTGAGAAAATTGGTGAAATGATCACCAATGACAGCGTCAGTAGTCCTGATCAAGGTTCTATTCGAGTAAAAAACGTTTATAATGATACTCTATTACAGGGTGCTGCTGATCCAATTAATAAAATTTCATTATCAGAATCAAAAGGTACGCCACCTCCATATATTCCTTTAGGTATTTTTCAAAATAATTATCAATTTTATAGAAATACAACTACAAATGAATTATTCTTTTGCGCTACAGGAACTTCTAGCAGTAAAGGAGCTAAGGTATTATTCGGTATTGTACCTTTTTTAAAAGCATTTAATTCAACTGTAACTGTAGAAATAGAGATTATTAGAGCGAACAGCGGAGGTCTTATTGTTTTTGAAACTATTCCTGAGGAAGCCTTACCTGATGTATGGTATGAAAACGAACAGTCTTTTGAGGTTAATGACACTGGTGAGCATGAGGGTACACAAGGCTGGCAAAATATAAATGCTCAAAGATCTGCTATAATAAACACTGGATTTTTTGATTGTTTTTCTTTTGGAAATGGTATAGAGAGCTATACAATTAGAGACTCTATAAAAGGCGAGGCTTTTGCTTTAGGAAATAGAGTGACAACTACTTCTGATCAAGAATATAAAGAAGCGCATAGACGTGCTGATCTTACCTATAGTGGTATATTTAATGATGAGTCTAATGTAAATAAGCTTAATGAATTTAACTTAGGATTATTTAATTTTAAACCACTAGAAGACTCTTTTGGATCTATACAAAAACTATACGCTAGAGAAACTGATATTCTTGTTCTTCAAGAAGATAAAATATCTTATGTCTTATCTGGTAAAGACCTTCTTTCTGACGCAGGAGGAACAGGAGTATTGACCTCAGTTCCTTTAGTATTAGGAAAACAAATTGCTAGATTAGAAGAGTTTGGTATAAGTAGAAACCCTGAGAGCTTTGCTGTTTTTGGAGCAGATAAATTTTTTACTGACGAACAGCGAGGAGCTGTTATCCAATTAAAAGGTGGTGCTTATAATAATGAATCTTTGATTATTATTTCCGAAACGGGAATGCGTGGATGGTTTAGAGATTTATTTCATTCAACTTTTAATGCTCAAAAATTAGGTGGTTTTGACCCCTATATGAATGAGTATGTTTTATCCTCTAATGATATTTCGGTTCCTTTTAAAAGTGTTTGCGATTTGTGTGGAGGAAGTAGAAACTTCGTAATACCAGTGGGTGAAACTGTTACATATTGTGTAAATGTAACTGAGGAAGTGGGAACTGTTGATATAGATTATGTTATTCCGACTGGAGGTAATGATAATATCGTAAGTCAAACATCAGAGATAGTAGTGGCAGAGACGGGTTCGATTTCTCCTACAGGAGCTCAAATTGTAACTCAAGATGCTACCGCAAATAATACGTATACCATTACAGCTCTTTATAATGGTACAACCACAACAGTAGTCGCTTCAGTAAATGGAACTTTAATTGTTCCAAAAAATTCAGTGTATGCGGATAATATGACTATTCAGGTTTCGTCTAATAGTATTACGGCTGATACTGTAGAAATCACTGTTAAATGCCCTGAACCAGATATAATTACAATTACTCAAATTTCCATAACAAGCAATTTTGATAGTAACAAGCGAATACATAATGAGTATCAGTGGATAGATGGTCGGTTTAATTCTCCTATACACACAAGACAAGATACATTTAAGAGCGGAAGCAATAGTCCTTTAGTTTCTCAGTATGAAAGTTTTGTGGGTTCTCAAGGAGCAGGAGTAATTCCAGATGATGGTGCTACAGTAATTATTAGAAGTAATAAACTACTTCAAGAGGGAGATAATTATGATTTTAATCAAGGTCTTAATAATTTTAGATTTTTAAGAAGCGGTACTTTTTATGGAAATATAAAAGCAGACATTGTTAATTTATTGGCTGCATCTACATTAGCAACTCCTGTAATAAAAAATAACACTGAACCTAATTTGTTTTCAGCACAGTTTATAATGCCTAATGGCACTAAAGCTGAGAATAATTTGTATTTAATTTATGACTACAGGAATGCTACTAGAGTACAACTTTGTTTTACTGCTGATACAGGTGATAAAGATGCTGATCTTAATGATGTTTGCTGTGTAGGGTGTAATGTTCCTATTCCTCCAGAAACTGATAAATTACCTCCAGTTATTGCTTCGTGCACAAGCTATACGTTAGCATCTCCAGACGGATGTACAACTTATCGTTTAAGAAATAATGATAGCGGAGGGCCAAGTACTGACGTTGAATATACTTTATGTGATTCGGGAAGTCCTGGTCGTGTAAGAAACTTAGCTCCAGATATACTTCCGGCGCAAGAGCCAGAGGTATGTTCTTCTACACTTCCAGTTTTTGATAATAATAACGGAACTGCTCAAGCAGGAGTAGCATGTGGAGGAGATTCTAACACATTTAGTTATGTAGCATGCGATGGTTCTAATATACACGAATCAGTTGCTGCTGGAGCAACACCTATTGTTAGATGTTCTCAAAATTTACCAGAGATAAGCGAGGGGACCACAGGAACAATAACAACTGGAGCTGTCTGTAGTGAATATTACTATAAAGCTGAAAAATGTGGGACTTCAACAACAATATTTTTAACAGGAAACACAGGGCTAGGATTATATGAAGTTGGAAATATTGTTTATTACGATGAGATAAGCTTAAGTGGTCCAAATCAAAGCACTAGAAGCTGCGCAACAATTACTCAAATTAATATAGGTAATGGTGCCGGTGGTCAAATTGTAGGTCAAGCATCTGGATGTGCTGATACTACAGTGTGTCCGTCTTTAGCGACCATATACACTTGGAGGTTTGACAATCAAGCTGCTTTCGGTGGAAGTGTTGCACCGGTTTGTGGTGGAGCTTTCCCATATGTAGAAGTATTCTCTTCGGTATCTAGCATTGCTAATGTGTTTGTGCAAAACGCTTTATTCTTTTCTACTTTAGATTCATCGGGACAACTTAAACTTCCTTTTCAGGGAAATAATTTATACTATGGATTTAAGCAACCTGCATCATCCTCTACATTTATTGAAGGGTGGCTTCAGATAGACAACACAGGGCGAGTAACTGCAAGTGAATTATGTCCATAAAAACAATTAACTTTACATAATGGCAAGCGCTCAAGAACTTTATATAGACACACCTAATTTTGCAGACGCAACTGCAGTTTTTACTGACGTCGCACTTACCATATGTGCTCCTGATGGCTATTATCAAATGGGTGGTGTAGAGGCTCGTAGACAAGTAAATTGTGTATTAGAACAAGCTCCTTACTTGTGCCCTTCGTGCACACCTCCAACACCATCAGCTGGGCCTATAGTTTTGAATGCATATAGCGTTAAGAATACAATAAACGGCGCGACTGGTTTTGTTAAAATACCTCTTGCTACTAGCACTCAGTATGAAGTAGATGAGTTTGTTCAAACAGATATTGATACTCCTGTAAATTCTGAGTGTTGGCAAATTTTATCTTTAGTGAATAATTCAACCACTAAAGTTATTACGGGACCTTGCTCACAAACTTTTAAACCCGATCCTGTTTATCATGAAATTAAAGAATGTCCAGTTACGGATAGTGGCGAAACTTTTTATAGTTACCTTCCTCAAACTGGAACTCCAGCTGCAAATTCAAGGTATATAATTCAAAACTCATCTAGTATACCTGGGGATGTGTCTGGTAGAACTTTTGTGTATCAAGGTATATCAACAACTACCCCGATTCAAGATAAAATTTTAAATACTGTGTCTATAACAAATGATACCGGATGCCCTGCAGTTACTATTGAATATAGCTATTGGAATGCAACAAGCTGTACGGTTGATCATCCTGTTATTAGAACTGATATTGGTTTTTTTGGTGGAAGTAATGAGAGTCAAAGAACGACTGAAGCTATTACAGTTAGAGCTCCAAAAAATGCTCCATTTATATCAGGTTTCTCTGTTATAAAAGTGACAGACGCTGGATGGGAAGATATATGTTTATTAGTGGGAGAACCAAGAATTGGACCTAGAATATGGTGGGGTGGTGGAAATGATCCTGTAGACTTAATATATGACGAAACAGCGCCAAATACTCCTTATAATGCATGTACTATTGGAACCAATCCATGTTTTGTAATTACTCCAGATTTTACTGCTTTTCTTGCGGTAGAAATTGATAGTGGAGATACGCAAAATGTTTTAATTAATAATATAAATCAACAAAATCAACGAGTAAAGATAACTGGAATAACGGGATGTTATTTACTAAAAAGTAGAAACAATACTCCCACATCTTTAACGATAGAAGGCGACTGCATAAGTCCTCCAGAGTGTACAAGTTATAGTGTTGAGGCAAAACCAAACACGGCTGTGTTTCTTCTGGGAATACAATGCGACACGGGACAGCCTGCTACTATCTCGGCAGCTGGAGGTGATGTTGGCCGAATAACTAATTGTTTAGAAACTGGCAGTGCAAGTAGCGTTTATGGTGATTTAATTACAAATGAAGGATGTTCTGGTGGTACTCCTAGTTCTGATTATTATTATTATGAAGCTGTTGAATGTTCAAATTTACAGGGTGCAGTAACAATTGTAAGATCAGACTTAAATACAATAACTGCTGGAAATTCTGTTAAAATAAATAATGCAGCTACTTGTTATTATATAAACGGTTCATCTAATGCTGAAAGTACTAATGAGGTAACGTCTATTGTTTATGATGATTGTGGACAATGTGCTCCTCCATCTAATTGCACTGCACTTTTCGGAGCTTATAACAGTGGAAGTACAATTTGTGAAACTGGAAACACTGTTGAATTTTTCCCTAATAATGCAGACTTTGGCCTAGCCACTTATTTATATTTAAACAATGATTGTCTAGATAGCGTTCCAGCAATTACTGGAGTTTACACAACAACTAGACCTAGTGGATTAAAAATATCTAGAACTTGGGATGGAGTAACTCTTTCAGCTGCAGTTTCTTGTGTTGCTTCAGTAGGTATTACGGCCACTATAGGATCTATAAACTACACTGGTATTTCTGGAGGTTCTATAGATGAGGCTTATGATTTAGAGGGAGATACTTTAGGATCTGAAAAATTTGGAACTCAAGGAGTTGGATATCCAACATGGTTTTCTACCTCAATAAAAATGAGAACAGGTTGGGTAGGAACAGGGCTGAGTGTTACTTTTGATCCAGCCACAGCTACTAGTAATGTGCCTAATGTAGAAATGATTTTAACAGGTACGATAACTAGAGATCCTAGTAAATTTATTTATTCAGTAACAGATTGTGGTGGAACTTTGTTTATCGTAACCTCACTCAAAGCTTTAACTCTTAATAGTACAATTACTTTTAGAATAAAAGGAGGAGTAACATATTGTGGAGTAGTTGGGGCCGAAGTAATAGACGGAACTGTTCCTAATGCCTCTGCAACGGGAAGCGTACCTCCAAGCGGAAATTGTAATGATCCTATTTGTTTACAATAGATAAATTAATATATTCGTATATAAAATCTAATTAAATGAAATCTATTTTTGTACAGATAGCTAGCTATCGTGATCCAGAACTTGTACCCACAATTGATGACTTACTAAAAAAAGCAAAAAACCCAGAACGTTTAAAAATTTGTATTGCTCATCAGTTTTCAAAAGATGATCAGTGGGATAGGCTTGATAAGTATGCTGACGACTCAAGATTTATTGTTATAGAGATACCTCATAATGAGTCAGAGGGTGTGTGCTGGGCGCGCAATCAAATACAACAACATTACGAAGGGGAAGACTATACCCTTCACTTAGACTCACACCACAGGTTTATACAGGACTGGGACACAGAGTGTGTAGATATGTTGAATGGGTTGATGGACAAAGGAATAAACAAACCTTTAATTACCAGCTATGTTCCTTCTTACGATCCTACAAATTATCCAAAAAATATAGACAACAATGTGTACGGTATCTATATTGATAAGTGGCTTGAAGGAACTGCTACATTTAGACCTTATATGCTTCCAACTCGCGAAACTCCTACATTGTCTAGGTTTTATTCAGGGCATTTTGCTTTTACGTTGGGACAGTTTGCCGAAGAGGTTAAGCATGATCCACTAATGTACTTTGAGGGTGAGGGAATAACAATGTCTGCAAGAGCTTATACTCATGGTTATGATTTGTTTACACCAAGCAAGACTTTGGTTTGGCACAACTATAGCAGAGAGTCTTTACCAAAACATTGGGACGATCATTCTAATTGGAGAAATAAAGATTCTCAATCAAAGTCTAGAGTACGCCAGTTATTGGGTGTAAATGGAGAGGTTTGTACTCCTTGTAACAAAAACACCTTTAAAGACTATGGCCTAGGAGATGTGAGAACTTTAAAGGACTATGAAGTTTATGCTGGAATTAACTTTATAAATCAATCTGTAACCGTAAGGTGTCAACAAAACATTTCACCTCCTGGAACTGAAGAAGACTCAATACTTGAGACTAAAAAAAATTATAGTTTTAAAATAAATAAGAATGATTTTATTTATAATGATTATGTTTTTGCTATTATTATTATAGAAGACTCTAATGGTGAGGTTGTGCATAATGACATGATTTTAAAAGACGAGATTCAAGCCCTTAAGGAGCACTCTAAATCATTCATTCAAGTAAATAGACAGCTCATAATAGATAACCCCCTTAGGTACCTTATATGGCCCTATAGTCAAAGGAAAGGTTGGGGAGATAAACTCATCAGTTATTTTTAGTAAATTTGTATAACTAAATAATATATCATGGCACAAGAATTTACTCTTACTTATAGCGAAACGTCAAAGGGATGGCCATCATTCTATTCTTATATTCCTGAATTTATGATGGGAATGAATAACTTTTATTATTCTTTTTCTGGAGGCAATATTCATCAGCACAATACTAATGCTGTTAGAAACAATTACTATGGAGTACAAAGTTTTTCTAGAATCACCAGTGTATTCAATCAAGATCCCTTAGTTAATAAAGTATTTAAAACTGTTAATTTAGAATCTAATGCAGCATGGAGATCAGTGTTGACTACAGATATTGGAAACGATGGTTTTGTTGATGATAATTGGTTTGTTCAAAAAGAAGGAGATTGGTTTGCTTTTATAAGATCAGCTGATAGCACACCAGCATCATTACCTCAATATGCTTTGAGGTCTATGAACGGTATAGCTCAGAGTTCATCCTTTACAGGATCAGGAGTTGCTACTGTAATAAACTTTGATACAACAGTTAACATAGGCAGTATAGTAAGTACAGGTGATAATCTTTATTCTGCTATTCCTCCTTACACAACACCTACCCTAGTAGGAACAATAGAAAACATAGAGGTAGATTTATCAGCTAGTATTAATCGTATTACTGTTGATGCAACGGTTTCAGGAGGAGCTGTTCCGGCAACTCAAGACTCTTTTATTTTATATATTAAAAACCAAGAGGCTGAGTCACATGGTCTTTTAGGCCATTACATGGAATTTACACTTCAAAACAATTCAACGGTATCCACCGAACTCTTTGCTGTAGAGTCTGAAGTTATGAAAAGCAGTCCTTAAAAATTAGTATCTTTGTTTAGAAATGAGTTTTAACATAAGGCCATTAGTAGAAACAGACTACGACGCAATACTCGTGGGCTGGTGGAAGGACTGGAAATGGACTCCACCTCTGCAAGACTTCCTACCTGATAATGGTAAGGGAGGTATAATGGTTTTAGATAATGATATACCTGTATGTGCAGGTTTTGTATATATGACAAATTCAAAAGTTGCCTGGGTGGATTGGATTATTTCTAGTAGAGATTATAGTAAGAAGCCACAGCGTCAACAAGCTTTAAGTTTGCTCATTAAAACATTAACTAATATCTGTAAGGATACAGGCAACAAATATTGTTATGCACTGCTAAAAAGCAAAAGTCTAATTAAAACATATGAGGATCTTGGGTATACGGCAGCAGATAATTACTCACAAGAAATGATAAAAAAATTATAATATGGCAGCAGTAACAGCAATTATATCAACAGGATTAGCAGTGGGAGGAGCTATTAAGTCTTTTAACGATGCATCTAAACAGCAAACAGCAATAGACGAAGCAAATGCAGCGGCAGAAAAATCAGCTGCAGCGGCAAGTAAAAAATTAGAAAAAAATGTTTACGAAGGTCTAGATCTTAATATTAAAGCTTTTCAGAGAGAAAGAGATTCTTTAGCTGGAGTTGCTTCAAACTTAATTACAGCTGGGCAAGAAGGAGAAAGAGGCGCAGGTGTTATGGCAGGTCAAGTTCTACAAGGAGTTCAGAAAGCCGAACAAAATATTACCGACAGGCAGATTTCAAGTATGGAAAATATTGAGAAAATAGTTGCAGACGAAGAATCAAGACTTCAAAAAGCAAGAGTAAATTTAGATCTGGGAGAAGCTCAAGGCGCTCAGTTAGCGGCTCGTGATGCGGCGGCGGCAAAGAATGCATCTCTTACTCAAGGAGTTACACAGTTAGGTCAAGCAGGTATGAGTCTTTATGAAAACAGTGAGCTTTATCGTCAAAAAAAATCACCAGTTCAAACTTCTAGGGTAGGAGGAAATGATATATCAAATGCTGTAATAGCAAATTCTCCTACGCGTTTTGGAACTAATGCAGCTGGTCAAACTGTAAGTTTAGCAGATCAATTTAAAATAGATTCCTCTAACTCTTTATTTGGAAATTCTTTAGCTGGTATTGCTGATGTTTCTTCTTTATAATATTCGTAGATAAAAAATTATGGCATCATATTATAAGTACGCAGAAAAGAAAGTTGAGAATGAAGTTAACTGGGGATCTATATCAAAAGGTATAACAGATTCTTTAAATGCTGAGACAGAATCTAGAGTTAATCGTAAAGCTGTTATAGATAAAGCATCTAATGATGACCTAATAAAATTAATGGACAAGCCTCAAGGCGAGTATGTTAATGAGAATGGACGTATTGCTGATTACTCTGAGCAAGCTCAGAAGGCGCAACTTGCTAGCTTAAGATTACTAAAGTCGGGAGCCATTACAGAACAAGACTATAACTTTAGAACCAACAATTTGCGAACTGGAACCGATATGGCATTTAATTTGTCAGGTCAGTATCAAGAACAGTACGGCAAGCATATGGACGACATAAGATCGGGTAAAGCTAGTGCAGCACAAGCTCAGTTATTAGCTAAGATGGAGCAATTTGGAAATCCTAAAGACTCTAAGTATTATGTAAATCCTTTGACTGGAGAAGTTAGTTTAGCTTTAACTAGCAGTGGTAAAGGAAAACAAGTAAAAATAGGTGATAGCAGTTTTGATTTAGTTGGACTAAACACTGCTAAAAATATTATAAATCAAACAATAAGTAGATACGATTCAGACGCTAATACCACTGGTATTGCTGATGGTTTAGGTAAAAGAATTCAAACTCTTATTGGCGAAGAAGCTGAAAGAGGATATTTTATTACAGAACAAGATGCCTATGAAGCCTTAAAAAAAGATGGGGGAAGTAAAGCGTTAGACGATTCGATTAATGCATCTTTTGCTGGAGACCCTAACGGTAAAATGAGTTTTCTTATAGACACCTTAAAGACAGACGGAGGTAAAGCTTATACTTTAGTATATGATGAAAAAGATAAAGGAGGACCTAATATTTTAATGGTTCCAAACAGTCAAGGAGTTATGGTTCCCGAACTTACAACTGAACAAGAAGGTTTAGTTTTGGAGGGCATGAAAGGTCTTATTAAAAACAAACTAGACAATACAAGAAAAATAACTGGTGACAGTAGAGTACAGACTGAAGATCAAGCGGAAGGAAGACGAATTCAAAGAGCTAATCTTGCTGAAAAAAAGAAAAAGGGAAAGGAAGGACTTAAAAAAGAAGTAGGATATTTAAGAAGTATTGATAATGTTATTTCTGGAGATACTACTACAGCTCAAGCTTCTATTGATGCAATGATACAAGGAGCAAATGTTATATATGGAAAATCACCAGGTATTCCAAATATAAAAGATGCTCAAAGATCAGAAGACGGAAAAACCTTAACAGTAACTAGAGTAAGTAATAACGGTAATGAGGAGTCTGTTGCTTATAATATTTCTGATCCGAATAAAGCAGGAGAGGTAATGGTTGAACTGTTCTTTCCAAATGTAAAAGGCTCTTATGAAGAGTTACTAAATAACTTTAATAGCGAAGGAGGTTTTACTTCTCAAACTATAGTTAATCCTAATTATAAGGAAGATGAGAATGGTGTGCCTGTTGGAGATGAAAATAAAACAATCCCAAACCCCAAATATCAAGGTAAGTCTGCTTCTGGTAAAACAAAATCAGAAACTACAAACACAAAAAAAATAAATACATTTAGAAATGCTGTTATTGAAGGTGACGCATTAGATAGAAGCGACGATGTTGGAGTAGCGGAAATATTGACAAATACCAAGCCATCAGAAGGAGGAGTGGATTGGTCAGCTTCCGAATTGTTTGGCTTTGGGACAACTGCATTATTAAGGGCAAAGCAGATGAAAGAAAATTCTAGCACAATATTTTCTTTACTTGAAGATCAGCTTAAAGGGTTTAAAATGGATTTAAAAGCTACAAACGGGGGTCTTGTAATAGATATACCTTCTGTTCTTGACGAAAAACTAACATTGAAGAGCCTCAAAGGGGATGATAATTCCACTGCTTATCAATATGCTATTGAAAAAATATATAATGCAGCAGTAAATGGCGAAAAAATAGACGTGTCAATATTCAATTAAAAGTAATGGAAGAAATAATATACATTACACCCAATGGTAACGAATTTTCTGAAGTTATTTTAAGAGAAAAGTACGGTGATCGATTCGACAAACTTTTATCTGATGGTGTATTTAAAAAAAAAGGCGATACGGATTCCATATCGGAAGATGGTTCTTCGGAGCAAGTACAAGTTGAAGAGACTGTTGCTCAAGATGACCCAAATAATTTAGAAGTATTACAAAAAGATTTAGTTTTCCCTCCAGAACCAGAAGAGCCTCAACAAACCAATGTTGTTGATGAAATACCAGAGGTTTTAGAAGAAGAGAAAGTAGAAGTTACGCTTGAAGAAACGGCAGCGCAAAGGTTATTTCTTGAAGATAAAGGAGTTGACGTTGACGCTATACTTAGAGAGCGAAAATTTGGCAATAAAGAAACGTTAGGAACTGAAGCCAAAGACATTGCATTAGAATACGATACCTACTTAACTAATAATGCATCTAAAACAATAAAGACAGACTTATCCTCTCCTAAACTAAAGCCTATAGAAAGAGAGCTAGAAGAAGATAAAGACGTTAAGACTACTTTAATAAACAAAAATATACTCGACGAACTAAAAATTGACGTTGAAGATTATTCAAAATGGGAGCAAAACACTCAGCGTGAAGAGTCCGCATCTTTTAAATTTATAAAAGACGCTATCGCAACCGATGAGGGCGAGGTGTTTGATAAAGAAAAAAAAGATACTGAGAAAATCCTTTCATATAAGATGGAAGTAATGAATGGTCTAAAAGAAGACATTGCAACGGTAGACTCAAGATTACAATTAGCTCAAGATCCTAAGGACCAACTTCAGCTTCTTAACGTAAAAAAACAATTAGAAGCAAAGCTTATAGAAGAGTCGAACCTTTTAAATAGGATGGGCTCTATGTTTCCAAAATACAAAGAGCTTACTTTTGATTTAGATTTACAGAGAAGAAAAAATGTTTATGAGGCTGGGCAAAAAGGTGGAGCCGTAAAAACTTTTACAGAACTAGGAGAAACAGCTAAAACAATACCTACAACAATAGCTAATTTTGCTTTAGGTTCTGGAGCAGCAATATTCTCTTTAGTAGATCAAGTATTGACGGGAGTAGGAGCAGACAAAAAAGGTGTTCTCGCAGGAGTTACTGAAGCCCTATTAGATACTAGCGAGGCATTAGATATAGAGATAGGTCCTGTTAAAAGATCAGGCGTAACAGAAGGCAAGAATGTTACTGTTTCGGGAAAAGAATATGTTGTTACAGATGAAGGTGATGTGTTAGATGCCATTACTAATGTTAGCATGGTAGGTATTATATCCGAGGATAAGTTTGAAGAAATAAAAAAGCGAGCAAAAAATGTAAAGTTTTCAGAAACAAATTATAGTGGAGGAAGCATAGTTCAAGGAGGCATACAAACAATGGCGAATCTTTTTGCACTTATAAAAGGAGGGCAAAGACTATCAAAAGCTTTAGGTGTATCAGGTGGAACAGGAATGGGATTAGCATCATACGCTAGTACCTCTGCACAGTCTGTAGAGGATATGAGATCAGATTTAATTAAAGCAGGACTAACAGAAGACGAGGCTTTAACCAAAGCTGCAATAGCTGGTAATACTATAGCTACATTAGATGGATTTTTCTCTGGATTGGCTGGTTCTAATACAAAAGTATTAAGCAGCTTACAAGGGATAAAAAAATCTATTATTGATTTAGTAAAAAAAGATGGAAAGAAATTTACTGCTGATAAATTAAAAACAAAAACCATAGACTTAGCTGTAGAAAACTTTAAGGAACTTACCATTGAAGAGTTACCCGTATTGTTCTCAGAGAAGGCTATCAACGAAGTAGTGAATAAAATTACAGGACTATCGGTAAGGAGCAGTAAGGTTAAGGTAAGTGAAATAATGGAAACTGTTATTATGACTTTAGGTGCAACAACCACTTTGGGTTCAAAAAATTTACTCTCGGGAAATAAAAGATCAGATGCTTTAAGGTATGTAGCTCGTAATGTAAACGATTTAGATAACTCAGTAAAAATATTAGTAGCACAGAGTCACCTAACACCAACCGAAGGAAAAACAGTATACGATGAAATATATGCAATGCAAGTTGCTGAGAACAGAACAAAAGGAACCATCGTAGACTCAGACAACATGCTAGAAATGTCTGACTTAATAAATCAAAGGAAAAGATTAGTAGAGCAAAGAGATGGGCTAGAAGGTCCTTTAAAAGAAGAGCAAGATCAAAGGATTGCAGATGTTGATGAACAGATTAGAACAGTAAAAGATAGAGATAACAAGGAGGCTAAGAAAGAAGTGTCTCCTACGGAGAAAGAAGTAAAAGATTCTTTAGCTGCAAAAGGTGTAGATAATCCAACCTCAGAACAAATTACTGAAGAATCTAATTTAATAATAAATGGA
>Ga0209482_1000502_pt1 | contig 33181 bp, 33 predicted proteins | sample CoawatmetaG10DNA_FD_187512 | JGI IMG/M metagenome (GOLD analysis project Ga0209482, IMG submission 187512) | Marine microbial communities from the West Antarctic Peninsula - Coastal water metaG104-DNA (SPAdes) (version 2) | ecosystem: Environmental > Aquatic > Marine > Coastal ...
GTCATCATCTAAAATATTTACTAGCTTAGGAAATTCCTTATCACGTAAATTAATCTTTAAGTTAGAAATAGGCCAATCAATATTTACATCAGGATCATTCCACAATAACCCACCCTCGTCATTAGGTTCATAAAATTCAGTAACGTTATAATGTAAATCTGCAACCTCACTTAAAACACAATATCCTCCTGCAAAACCTGGTGACATATATAACTGCATGATTCCTTTATCATTTAGTTCTACACCATCCCACTCTCCAAAAGTACTTGAATTTCTTCTTAAATCTACACACACATAATAAACAGCACCATGCATTATTGTAACAAGTTGGGCCTGTGATTTTCTTTTTTGATAGTGCATACCCCTTAAAACACCCTTCAGACTTCGAGAATGATTTTCTTGAATAAAATTATCAGATATCCCATAATCTTTATAGCGCTTTTCATGATAAGTTTCTAGAAAAAAACCTCGTTGGTCTTTAAAACAGTCTAATTCAAGAGTTAAAATACCCTGAAGTTTTGTTTTATTTATTTTCATAATAATTATTAAGTTGGAGCCAATAAAGTATGTGTTCTAACTATATTAGTTTGTATGAATTCACTTGAATCATCAATAGAACGATCAACATGCGATTCTGCCACCAAATGCGTTATCTTATCCGGCTTATATTTATAAAGAATAGTCTCAATTTTTTTTCGATTACAAATGTCAGAAAGCTCAAAAAAAAATCTTTTATTTGATGTTACATCCTTTAAGGATCTTACATTTCCGGCATATGTTAATTTATCAACATTAACGACTTCATGTTCGGTATTAAGCAAAATATGTCGAATTAGGTTTTCCCAATGAAGCCATAGCCACTTGTTATTAGTATTCTAATTATAAAGTATTACGGAATAAACCAGTAATAATCTCCAGTGTAGCCAACATCTCTTAATAACTCTTTCCAAGAATCAACATGCATTACCGTTTTTGCAGTAAGATTCCATGCCTCCATTCTTTCTTTTTCATCATTATTTCTATATGCATCTAAGGTTATAAAACTGCCTCTTTTTGTCACTCTTTCAATTTCTAATAAAGCGCAAATCAAATCTCTTTCTTCTAAATTATGTAAGGTAGTTATCGAAATAGTAACATCTATACTTTTGTCAGGAAATGGCAATTGGGTTGCATTAGCTACTTTACAAAACTCCTTTACTTCATCCTTAGCATTAGATATAGCATACTCAGAAATATCAACACCTAAAATTTTTAATTCAGGGATCAATTCTTGAAAGTCATAAAGCATAAAACCCTTAGCACAGCCAATATCTAGCAATGAATCTCCATCTTTTAAACTCCAGTGATTTTGAAATACTGGAACAACTGGCTTCCAAAAACGAGAATTATATGAAAACCCTCCATATCCATGTGACCTACTTCCATCAAAAAAATCCTTACCAAAACTTCGTGCTATTCGTCTATCTTCATCCGTTTTTAATGCCAAACGACCTGAAATATCTCTTTTTGAATATGGATAATTCTCTAATAAATTAATTTCTTTTCCCATTTATATCTAACTCCTTATTAAGTTCTTTGAGTATTATCCATAGATATACCCTTTAATCTTCAAAAAAATCTGAAGGGCAATTAGACATTTCCTGTCTTACAAGCCAAATATTTTCGGTTCTACTTATATCTAAATGTGAAGTAATCTTAAGGCCTTCTAGAGCAAAATGAATTTCTCCACCTTTATCTAGAATATTATTATAGATTTCTATGCGTTCACTTTGAACTTCGGGCATTTGAAACAAACTATAGGCAATTATTCCATTAATATTAGGTATTTCTCCAACTAGTTGCTTAAGCATTAAGTATGAATTTTTCATAGCATACTCCGCACCACTTAAAAAGTACTTATATTTATTCTTCAAACAGTAGTCACGTAACACTATATTTTGAATATGTTGAGGGCATCTTTCACTCATAAACTCCCTGCTAGAAATATAGCCCCTTAAACTCTTCACTTTAATTCTGGATATTTATAATTTAAGCCTGAAATCGATGCCGCACGCAAAGTTATGGGTTCAAAAAACTCTCCTATTTTCTTATCTTTATAAGGTGTAAAAAGACCTTTAAATCTGCAATTCATAGTCCATCTAGTTTCACTCTCCATATTTACTCTATTGCCGTGAGGTAAACTTTGATTGAATAATAAAACGCTGCCATAATTAATCTCAATCCAATTTAATTTTTTTTCTATTGATTTAAATAAATCTTCAGTATTTTTACCAGCTAAATCTGTAAAGTTCTTACTTAGCTTAATACTTTCATTTGGAGGGAGAATGAACATAGATTTTGTTTTATAACAATCAACAAGTGGAATCCATACTACTACTTCAAATGGAGAATCTCCTGACCATGTATCAGCATGAACTGGCAATAAAGAGCTGTCATCATTAGGTAGTTGAATTGATAGACTTACTTTAGACTGCATTGCTAACTCATTTCCAACAAGTATATCAAGATAAGGTTTAGCAATCTCATAATACTTTTGTCTAAAACCAGGCAATGCATTAACCTTTGATATCATTGATAATCTAAAATCATTTAGTGCTGATACATCAATTTTTTCATGAGTAAGATTCAAAATATCAATCATGTCAATATTCTTACTAATTCCTAACTCTTTTTTGACTATAGCTTCAAACGCTTTTCTTATCCACTCTAGTGCTTCTTTATTAGCTACAGGACCAATAAAAAATCCTTTATCAAGGTAATCCTTACTTATCTGACGATCTTCAGTTTTAAGAAACTGGCTAACTTGCATACCATCCATAAACTATCCTCCAGCAATAACTTTAATCTATATTAATAGCTGTAATTTGCTAAATACTGATTAATGATTTTAAAATAAAATTTATTTATTTTTCTTCTTAAGTAATAGATTTTATCAACTCTAAGTTTTTTTAATAATCAAGATAAAGTGCATAATTTTTTTCAAGCCAATTGACTGAAATTGGAACAAATTCACTAGAGTTTTTATTCTTAACACAATATTCGTTATGATATCTTCTTAATAAATCCATTTGTGCATTTTCCATTTTAAAATTATTTATAATCCTATTGTACATTTCAATTGTGGCCTCAAGAATTTCATCTTCTGTATTATCAATATAACTTAACCCAAAAAGTGATAGCATTTTGTTTCCATCTCTAGTATAGAATTTTTCATTTTCAACTAATTCTTTGAATGGAACAATATTTTCATTTAAGTCAATTAACTTTTTTTGAATAAAAAGATCATTTTTACCAAGTGGTGCCTCTACAAAAGTGGTGAGGTCAGTAACTAATATTGGTGTATTAAAAAGCAATGACAAGTCTGTTGCACCTGACTTACAACCAATAATAAAACTAGCCATATAAGGCATATAAAGATCCATAAAACCTGACTTATGTTTACTTAAGTTATATTCAATAAAATTATCATTAACATAATTTAAACTTTTAGAATACTCACTACCAATTCTAATAACTTTATAGCCCTTATTAATCAAAAACTTAATTGCTTTTAAATAAGATTCAATATTGGTATTTCTATAATTATGATAACTCCAGTCTCTACTATTATCTATATTTTCTAAAAAAGATGAATCTCTTGTATAAATACAAACTAACTTGTCATTTTGTGAGATATTCATTTGAAGCAAAATACTATCACCATAAACTTGCTGCTTATTTGTAAAAGAAACCGTCTGTTCTTGAAATGAAAATTCTATTTCATTACTGTTATACTCTAGTCGGGAAAATAGTCTTTTATCATTTAAAAAACCTTGTGAGAAAAAGAAGAGGTAATAAAAAAAACTTGATGAAATAATTCTTACATTATGAAGACTCTTTATATATTCAATATGAAGCAATAAAAGATCTTTATTTGCTACTTTAGAACTATTAATAGCAGGAGCAATTAAATAGTAATTTGTATCTTCAATCAAATTTCTCTTATGCCGAATAAAAAATAATTGAGTATTACACGATAGATGGCCCAGCCTATCTGGCTGCATTAAACAAACTTTAAAATTATAAAAGATTTTAATCAGCTTTAAAATTGGAACCAAAATTGTTGGAACAATGGCACGAAAAGCAACGTACAAAGATTTAGATTTTACTTTTAAGCAAAATCCTAATACAAATGACCATAATTTTACTAAAATAAAAATTAAAATGGGCCAGTGAAAGATGGATCAGGAATATCTAAGGGTATATCTGATTGAGGAAATAAAATATTCATGTCAAGATCCTCATTCATCATTTCACATATTATTTTGGCTATTTTATCTGCTCTTGGATAAAAGTTTTTAGCCAAAGCTCTAGTGCTTGGACTAGGAGAATCATTAATTCCAATTCTGGCAGGAGCACTTAAAAGCTTATCAAAAATATTTTCAGTAATTACTGAAATAATTTCTGCACTAACTCCAAATTGAGTCCACCCATTATCAGCAACAACAACTCGTAATGTTTTTGACACAGAGAGCAATATAGCTTCTGTATCTAAAGGCCTAATAGAACGTAAATCTAATACTTCAACTGAAATACCATAGTTAGCAAGAACTTCAGCACATCTTATAGACTCTAAGACCATATATGAGTGCGTGACAATTGTAACATCTCTACCTTCTCTTGAAATTTTAGCTTTTCCTATAGGAACTCTATACCCATCAGTTGGAACAAAATCAATTGTATTATGAAGCCATCGATGCTCTATAAAAATAACAGGGTTATTATCTTCTACGCTTGAAATTAATAACCCCTTAGCATCATAGGCATTTGATGGCATAACAACCTTCAATCCTGGAATATGTGCGAACCAAGACTCCAAACTTTGAGTATGCTGAGCACCATTCCCCCAACCTCTTCCAATAATTAAGCGAATAACGATAGGAACATTCTGCTGCCCGGCATTCATGTAGAACCATTTAGCAGCCTGATTCACTATTTGCTCTATCGATAAAAGTGCAAACTCAACTCTCTGATGGGTTAATATTGGTCTAAATCCATTTAGTGAAGCGCCAATTACAACTCCAGTCATTCCATTTTCGGCTAATGGCATATCCATGACACGATCATCGCCATATTTATCTTGAAGCCCAGTTGTGGTTCCAAAAATACCTTTTGGATCAGGGACACCTAGCCCTATAAGTAGAACAGATTGATCTGACTCGAGACAGAAATCTGTTGCTTCTTTTATTGCATTTGCAAAATTTAATTCTCTCATTAAAGGCCTTAATCCTTATAAATATGTTGATTAAGAACTTTTGAATCTGGAAATGGACTTTCTTTTGCAAATCTAAAGGCTTCATTTATTTCAGAAGATATAGCCTCTATAGTCTCTAGTATTTCAATTTCAGATAATTGTTCGTCTTCAATTATTTTAGCCTTGTAAGAAGCAATAGGATCTCTTTTCATCCATTGATCCAACTCTCCTTTTTTTCTATACCCAAGTTCATCATCGCCACTAGGGCCACAATGCTCAAGCCAGCGAAAAGTTTCTAGTTCAAGAAATGCAGGGGAATTATTATCCTTCATATACTTAACTGCTTTTTCAGTAATGTCTGAAACTTGCTTAATATTATTACCATCTCCCGAAAAAGTTTTAATACCATGACTTTCTGCTAAGATTGAAATATTCCTATTTGGAGCTTGGCGAACATCCAGCTGAGAGTAAACAGAGTAATAGTTATTTTCGCAAACGAAAAGAATCGGAACATTTTTTAAACTAGCAAAATCCAAGCTTTCAAAAAAAACTCCTTCCTCAGTCGAACCATCTCCTAAAAAAACTGCAACTATATTACTGCTTTTTTTTAATTTAAAAGCCCATGCAACACCAACTGCAATTGGAATCGTACTTCCAACAATAGGAACCGCAGCAAAAAATCCACATTGTAAATCTACTAGGTGCATTGATCCTCCTTTACCCATTGCACAACCAGTTGATTTACCATATAGCTCAGCAATCATAGACTTTAAATTACCCCCTTTAGCAAGATAATGAGCATGTGCTCGATGTGCACTCATTGCAATATCTTCCTGAGAAAGATGTTCACAAACACCAACTGCAACAGCTTCCTGGCCTATAGATAAATGAACAGGGCAACGCATTTCTTTTTCAGAATATAGCTCTGAAATTTTTTCTTCAACCATTCTAATCCGAAGCATTGAAAAATATAATTCATTAGGAGAACTATTCATAAGTTTTAAAAGTGGAATTTATTAATAACTTTGATGATTCTTTCTATATCTTCTTTAGATATATACTGATTTACAGGTAAGGTTAAAATCTCTTTAGATTGTTTCTCAGTAATTGGAAAATCACCAATTTGGTAGCCTAATTTCTTTGAGGCTGGCTGAAGATGAATAGGAACTGGATAATGAATTGCAGTATCAATACCATTTAATGAAAGATACTCTTTAAGTTGATCTCTATATGGAGTTTGAACAACAAAAGTATGATAGGTGTTATATTCATCTTTACTTTCCTTTGGAAAAAATAAATTTTTATTCTTAATTCCGTTATGATATGACATTGCATTATTTCTTCTTTTTTCAGCTACATTCTCAAGTTTTTCTAATCGAAAATTAAGAATTGCAGCCTGAAGATTATCCATTCTTGAAACACATCCAAAATGATCTACAACGTTTCTATCAGCTGTTCCATGATTACTATATAACTTTGTTTTTTTAAAAATACTTTCATTATTAGTAGTTAAGAATCCACCATCTCCACATGCATTTAAATTTTTGAGAGGATGGGTAGAAAAACAACCAACATCTCCAATTGAACCACTAGGTTTGTCCTTGTATTTAGAGCCAACTGATTGTGCGGCATCCTCTATAACAACTAGATTATACTTTTTTGCAATATGCATAATTGGATCCATATCACACATCCTGCCAGTTAAGTGAACTGGCATTATTGCCTTAGTTTTCTCTGTAATAGCCGCTTCAATTTTAGATGGATCAATATTTTGATCTGGAAGAACATCAACAAAAACAGGTATAGCACCAATATGCACAATTGCGGCTGTTGAAGCAATAAAAGAATTTGGGGGGGTTATTACCTCATCACCCTTTCGAACTCCAGACATTGACAATGCAATCATTAAAGCATCAGTTCCGCTATTGAGTGCACATGCATATTTTGTGCCACATAGTTTAGCAATATTTTTTTCAAACTTATCTATCTCTTCACCACCAACAAATTGAGCACTGGTAAAAATCTTTTCCATAATGGGCAAAAGCTCATTTCGCTCATCTAGCCATTGTTGTTGAATATTAACATAAGGTATTCTTTCTTTACTAGCTTTCATAATATTCAGTTACAGTAGAGATAATAAAGTCTAATTGTGCTTTCTCAAGGTGTTGATCACAAGGAAAAGTAATAATTTTTTCAACATGACCATCTGTAACTGGAAAATCACCATTTTTATAACCTAAATGCACTAAAGCGGATTGCTTATAAATAGGAATAGGATAATGAATTTTTGCCTCAATGCCTTTTTGAATGCAGTGCTTTAATAAGCCATCTCTATCTTTTGCAAAAACAATATACAAATGAAAAACTAAACGAAAGTCTTTGGGCCTATGTGGAATAGTAATTTCATCTACTTGTTGAAGTCCATTATCTAAGTAGCTAGCATTTTTAATTCGTTCGTCAGATATAGATTTAGCTTGAGGCAGTATCCAATTACCAACAACAGCTTGGATGGTATCAAGTCTTGAGTTACAACCCATCATGACAACAGTATCACGATTCTCAAAACCATGATTTCTTAACAATCTAAGCGTCTTATAAAGCTCTTCATCGTCAGTAACAATTACTCCACCATCAGACCATACATTTATATTTTTAAGTGGATGAAGCGAGAATGCACCAGCTTTTCCCCATGTTCCAGCATTCTTACCTTCAATTGCACCTAAAATTGATTGACATGCGTCTTCGACAATTGGGATATTATACTTTTCTGAAATTCGGTTGAGAACCCTCATATCAGTCATATAGCCAGTGTAATGAACAGGTAATAAGGCTTTAGTCTTTTTTGTAATCTTCTCTTCTACCAAAGCAGTATCCATGCAAAAAGTGTCGTTACAGTCAACAAATACCGGCTTAGCACCAAGTTCACATATTGCACCAACTGTAGCTACATATGTATTTGCAGCAGTAATAACTTCATCTCCAGGACCAATATTCATAGCCTTTAAGGATAACTTAATGGCATCAGTACCAGAGTTCACCCCTATTGCATATTTAGTTCCAATTAATTTAGCAAAGCTTTCTTCAAAGCGCGTCAATGGCTCTCCTAAAGTAAAATCACCTGTAGCAACAAAATCTTTTAGATCTTGCCATAGGTCCTCACAATCTTCAAATTGTTGAGGTAGATATGAATACCTTACTTTCATAACTAATTTAACTCCAAGTTATTCATTCTCTTAATATTAAAATACATTTCATCATCAAGAGAATTTGGCAATAAATTGTTATCAAAAGCTTGGCACAAATCTTCTACAGCATCTCGAATAGTGTGTCTTGCTACAAAGCCTAGTTCAGTCTGAATTTTCTTAGAAGAAATATGGTAGGATCGATTATCATCTGAATCTGATGTAACAAGTTTTACATCATCCCCAACAGTATTTTTAACCGTTTGGGCAATATCTTTTACCGAGTGATTCTCATACCCTGCATTATAAATTTTACCAGCAATTTTTTCTTTAGGAGCCCTAAGGAGAACCATGTAAGCTTCAACCATATCCTTAATATGAATATTTGGACGAAGCTGATCTCCTCCAAAAATTGAAATCTCTCGTTTATGGTAAGCTAAATTAGTTAATATATTTACAACCACATCAAGTCTCTGGCGTGGTGAATAACCACAAACAGTAGCTGGACGAATTGTTGTAGTAGTGAAATCATCTGACTGATATTCTGCCAATATTTTTTCACAATCTGCCTTAAAAATTGAGTAATCAGTAAGAGGCTCCAATTCCATTTCTTCATGAACATTAGGCTCATCCTTAATACCATATACACTAGAAGAAGATGCGTAAAAAAAACGTTTAACTTTAGCATTCTTAGAAATTTCTACTAAAGGTCTAAAAGAATCCAGATTTATGCTTTTACCCAATTCAGGATTCATTTCAAAGCTAGGGTCATTTGAAATACAGGCCAAATGTATTACTGCATCATGCCCAGGTATTAGTTTTTTTAATAAATCTTGATCTCTAATATCGCCTTTAACAGCATTTAGATTTTCATGTTTTTGTAATACATGCTCACCATAAATCATAAGATCTAGAACAGTAACTTCAAAACCCTGTTCAAGTAAATGAGGAACCATAACAGCTCCAACATAACCCGCACCACCTGTAACAAATATTTTTTTCATAAATTTCCTTATTTTTAAAATTTTTTTATTAAATTTATAGTTCTTGACTATCCATTTTAATATCTTTTATTAATTCCTATAGGATTGCTTTTAAATATTTTTGAATTTTACCTAAATATTAAATCCAATAGATTTATGAATTTATTTGTGATTTGATTTTCTTTAAAAAAACTTTTTTATCTATGTGGTCATGCATGCCTGAAATACCTACTTTCATTGCACCAGCAATATTTCCTGCTAATGCTGCAAGTTGGATTGAACTAGAGAGAAATAAAACTGGAGCTGATAGCGCATAGTAAGAGTCGCCTGCACTCATCGTATCAACAATCTTACCTTCATTTTCAAGTGCGGGTGAATGACAACCTTCACCATAAGCATTACAAGAAATACTCCCCTCTTTCCCCATTGTCATGGCAACATAACGCCCCTTAGTTATATCAAGAAGCTTTTTTGGTATTACTTCTGGCTCCATGTATTTACTATTTACAGCCATACGAGCTTCAGGAAGATCCAAACAATAATATTCAGCCTGTTGATATTTTGTAATAATATTGTACCCAAAATTTCCAGAATTAATTTGAGCATTTACAGCTAGAAAATTTGATTTAGATGCTAGTTTAGAAATAATTTTATTAGTAATGAGTCCATGTCCATAATCTTGAACAATAACTAAGTCGTAATCTGAAAGATTTTTATCAAGATATTTTAATATTTGGCTTTCAATAGCATGCTCTATTAACTCATCATTCATTTCATAAACTTCAAAAAGTTTTCTAATTTGCTTTCCACCTATAATAAATCTTGATTTTTTTGTAGTTGGGTAATGTCTTTTGAAAATTATTTTTTTGTTGATATTTTTTGCAGAGTATTCTGAAATAAATTTCTCATCATCTTTGTTATCCCCCATCACAGAAATATAATCAATATTGTTACAAAATGATGAAAGAATGTTAATAGCAGTTAATACACCGCCAGCTTTTTTTTCTGTCTTTTCATAAAGCGTCGAAGCAATATTTTCCTTTGAAGGCTTTCCCAAAAAAGATACATAATTATATTCATCTATAATAGTGTCACCAATAATTAATATTTTCAAGTCATCGATTCTATTAATAATAGATTCAACATCTTTATATGAGAAATTTTCTTTAATTTTGTTAGACGATAAATGCATAATTAAAATAGTAATTTTTTGAAATGTATCATATAAGTTAATAGTGAAATTTCTTTTGCAACACAGGGTGTCTTAAGAACTTCAACATTCATGTTATCAAATCTATTATCAAATGAATTAGTTATTATTATTGGAATATTATTGTGAGCATTTTCTTTTTCAATTTCAGAATAAGCATCATTTTGATAACTTTCATCCAGAATATCAGAAATTAGATTAATTATTAACGCTTCAGCAGACATATCAATATGCTTGTGATTCTCTAAAGCATCAAAAGAAAATGGTTTATTGAATTTTTTTATTGATAGTGCTGCTAAGTACTGAGCTGCATCAAAATTTTCCCCACTTCCAATAAATTTTATATTTTTTGAATTTTTAAACATTTGAGAAATTTCTTTAATATGGGCCTTATGCTCAGAACTCTCAGAATGATGAAATGCAATTGAAATTTGCTCAACTAACATACCAATGTAACGATTTAATTTATCATCATCATCATCATCAGAGTTTTTTAGTAGGAAACGCATAATAGAAATGCAGACACCCAGCCCATCAAGCAATGAAAGAATTGGACTATGATTTATTTTACAAGAATTCATTTCTAGTTGGCTTAAGAGCTGGAGAGTTTCAGAATTATTTAGAAGAGAGAATTTCTCTTTTTTAGCAATCCCCTTGCTAGTAGAATTTCGTTTATTTTTTTGACTAATTATGAAAACAACATCATTAATACTTCCTGACTCCTCACCTTCAAAGTTATATTCAAAATGTGGGAGATTATCAAAATTAAGACGAGCACCATTTAAAAAATTAACCATAAACTTGAGTAGCTTAAAGTCAACTTTTTCCCCTTTTAAACATATAGTTGAATTTGCAGCTTTTACTAATCTATTAGATCGTTTTTTATTGAACGAATTCAAAGAGAATGGAAGTTTATTTTGAATACCAGAAAAAATAGTTGAAGACTTATTCGATGAAATGGGTTTTTGGCGCTGCGTCCCAACAGTAATAGTTTTTGCTTGATGTTTTATCGTATCAATGGGGCGCATCGAATAACGTGCAAGATACCATAAGTCCTCCTTAACCAGATCAAGACTCTCATTTTTAGAATAAAGCAAAAATTGTGATATGTTATTTCTTAAACTATCTAGTTTTTCTTCTTGATAACCTGACACACGCGTATCATTTTTTTCAAATAGCAATATTTCTTGCAGCCTAGCCTTACAATCCATTTGGCTATGAATATCATCAGCCAAGTTCAGAAAAAAATGTTGTCTACTGTCAAGCTTAAGTGCGATGTTATATGATAATAGCTGGCAATTGATAACCATAGGTAAGATTGCTAAATTACTTGGGCCGTTTGCGTATGGTATTTTAGTCATAGAATTTTTTGGTAATTGAGTTTTGCTTATTATCTGGTTATCACCGACTAATACAACATAATTATTCAACTTATTAGCTTTATCCAAAAAAAGCTGGACCTTTGATCTTGAGCTTCCAGCTAGAAATATAACAACAGCATTATTTACACCTGCATCTCTAAATTCCTCTTCACTTAAAAGAGGCACAGACTGATAACAACATTCTGATAGTTTAATTCTAGCCTCTATCCCAGCAATATAACTCTCAGGACTATCATAGACTACATACCAATGTGTGTTTTGTAAAAAAATTTCCAAACATAGGTCCAGTTGATTTAATTGAAAATTTTCTATTATGGCTAATAGTTTCTGTGGCAATACATTAAGTTTTTTTAGGGCTAAATAATCATCACTGATATTTTTATTTATTTCTTGCCCAATGAAACATGTAAGAATATAACCTACAAGGATATGGCAGATATATGTTTTAGTCGAGGGAACTGCAATCTCAATATCCCTTCCATTTCCCAAATAAAGCGTCGTATCAACTAAATAAGAAATATCACCTTCTCTCTTATTTAAAATCGCTACAGTATGTGCCCCTTTCTCGCTTGCCATTTTCACAGCAACATTTGTATCCATTGTAGTTCCAGACTGAGCAATCGCAATCAGAATAGTGTTATCCATATTTTCTTTAATATGAAAAGCACTTAATTCACTTGCTAAATAGGCCTTAACTCTTATTGTTGATTCTTTAATGGCTGAATGATTACTCATAATAGCAGCTATCGCAACAGCTGCAGTGTGACAAGTACCCATTCCTGTAATAACTACCTCATCTATTTCATTTGCTTGAAATTTACGGAGTAGTCCTTTTGGAATTTGTAATAAATCGCCTTTAATCATAGAAATATATTAATTCTTAAGTTGTTAGAAATCGTCGAAGTGTTGATTCAAGTATATCTTTAGTCTCATATATTTCTTTCAACAAATAATGCCTATACGACTTCCTTGAGACATCTCTTGAAGTTATTGTAAGTTTGACATAATCCTCATCTTTTATAATTTTTTCTATAGAAGAATTAATCCCATATATTTTTATTTCTGATTTATTACTTCCAGAATCAAGCAGTCCAAAACACCCATTATCTAAATTATAGTCTTGGCCACAATCATCTACAAGCCCATAAGCATCAGAGGAAAAATAAATACGATCATTATTCTTGCCCAAGAACATACCTTGGTTACCTTTTTTTAAAAGAAGAACTTCGCCTGGGTTTTCATCGGATAGAATAATTCCAGTTAAGGAGCCAACAATGTTCATTAATTTTTCCTGAATATTTCCCAGGGCTGAAAGAGAACCTTTCTCCGAAAATAAATAGGATAAACCAATAGAATCATTCTCTTCATTCAAGTTATATTTAACTTCATCGTTCCATACCATGTTTTTATAAATCTCTTTATAGTTATATATATCTCCATTTACAAAAGATAAGATAGTTGGAATCTGATCAGTTGTTTTTACAAGATTAATCAAGGGGTGAATATTTTGTTGATTAACTAGTCCAACAGAGGCCCATCGGGTATGGCCAACTATGGATATACTTTCATATGCCCCTGATTTAATAAGTCCCATAATCGTATTGTCTGCCCTTAGTTCACTGAGCACTACTTCTGAGTTTTCTCCCAACACTCCTATTCTACTAAATGTACGATAAATAGCATGAATGACAATCTTATCCCCCACAATTGCCGACAAAAATTGTTGATCAATTTCTGTTTTTTTATACCATTCTAGATTGGCCTCATTCAACTTTAGAACAAATTGGAAGCACAAGCCAAGAGAATCTCTACCTCGCATCTCCAAAAGATTTATTGAATTTATAATTGAATTTAATGTTTTAAAGAATTGCAGTGCATGCCTAGGCAAAGGAAGTTTCTTATCTTCGTCTAGAAAACTATTAACAAAATTACAACGAAAAGTTAATTCATCGTCCAAAAACCAGATTGTATCTAAAATCTTATCACAATCATCCTGCCAAGATTCTGTTCTATTCTGACTCTTATTAGTTATATTATTTTCAAAATGCGAATGATATTTTTCACGTAAGATTTTTATTATATTTTTTATTGTTTGTTGCTCAAGCTCAGATTCGAAATAGTTCAAAAAATTAATATCACTCTTGTACATCACTGAAAAATTAAATAGCTCATCGATTTCTTGGTGACTTATTTCATTTTTTAATTCCATTAATCTAGAAAGAGTAAGATCTGGATCAACTCTGGAGGTTAGATCAAGGTCTTTTGTAAATATTGTCCCAGTTATTCCACACATAAATTAGCTTTTATTAATAAATCCCTTAAATTGAATTTTATAGTTTTAAAACTATATATTCTTACTTACTTTTTTAGAAGTACTTAAAATTCTGTGAATTGAATTACTTTCAAAGTCTCTCTGCCATTCATCTGGATTTGAATAATCAAGGGCAGGAACAGAATCATTTTGTGCCTCTAATAGAGAGTTTAATGTTCCAATATCTCTATGAATATTAGTATTTTCCCATGTAGCAATTTTTCCTAGCAAGCTAGGCAAGACATCCAAATCAAAATCACTCACAGTAGTTAAGCTTTGAACTAAATCTAAAACTTCTGGTTCTAGAAGATAAATTGCGGCATTCGCTAAGTTTCCAGGTGGATTTTTAATCTTTTCATGAAATTTTTGAACAATCCCTTCATTATCTAACTCCACAATTCCACAACTAGAAGGAGTTTCTGTGCAGAAAGTCATCATTGTCATGATAGTATTAGCTGGCCTGTGGTTCGAATGAAAATCTATAAAAGCCTCAAAATCACAATGACACCAGTTATCTGCATGAATAAACAAAGTTGTTTTATCTCGAAAAAAATCTATATTTGCAAGAAGTGTCCCGCCAGTGCCCAAAAAATTAGGTTCATATACATAATTTACCAAATCACTAAATTGTTCTCGATTAAGAAACTCTTCCATAATATCTTTTTTATAGTGAGTATTTATGAGAATGTTTCGGATATGTAATTGCTCTAGGAGAGATATCCAATACTCAAGTAATGGCCGACCTTTTATGGGCATAAGGCACTTTGGCCAATCAAGTGTTAGAGGTCGAAGGCGAGCCCCCTCACCAGCAGCTAACAATAATGCATTAATCTCCATTGACTTAAAATCTCATTAACCTAAATATTTAAACCAATTCTTTGTTGCGTCAGCAATACTCTCAGGAGTCCATAATGGCGCTTCACGCCAAAAGTCAATATTTTCCAGCACAATACCAACACCTTCTTCTAAGCTAACTTTTGGCTCCCAGTATAAAAGCCTCTTAGCTTTAGAAATATCGGCCCAAGTACAGTCTGGCTCACCAGGACGCTTAGGTATATGAAGTACATCTCTTCCATCCAGAAGTTCTACCAGACGATTTACACTATAGGTATTGTCCGACCCGATATTGATGATTTCATCCCTTACATCAGCTTCAGCTGCAGCAACAAAGGCTGCGGCAATATCGGAAACAAAGGTGAAATCACGAGTTTGTTCTCCATCGCCAACTATAGTAAAAGGCTTCTCTGCCAATTTTTGCGCCAAAAATACTCCAAAAACAGCTCCATAAGCTCCAGATGTTCGAGAACGGGGTCCGTATACGTTAAACAAACGTAGAGAGATGGCTGGAATATTGTAAGTTTGCGACCAATGCATAATAAGCTCTTCACCCATATATTTTGTTAACGCATAAGGGAATTGTGGACGAATATCTGCCTTTTCATTTGTAGGATAATTATCTGGAATACCGTAGCATGTAGAGGATGCTGCATAAATTATCTTTTTTACTCCTGAAGCTCTTGAGGACTCAAGGATATTAAATGTTCCTGTAACGTTACAATCGTAATAGTTTTTTGGATTTTCTATGGATGGCACTATATCACCAATACCTGCTAGGTGAAATACCCAATCAACATCTTTAAAAATTGGCTTGATGTCTTCTAAATTGATAATATCTAATTCATGGAACTCAAAGTTTTTATTATCTAGAAGATGCTCAATATTATGTATTATTCCATTCGCTAAATTATCAATTACAATAACCTTGTGTCCTAACTGAATTAGTTTATCTGATAAGTGACTTCCTATAAAACCTGCTCCACCAGTTATTAATGCTTTCATATTTTTATTTTCACCTTGTATATTTGATTTATTAAGCAGAATATTCCCTTTTACCAATAACTAAATCTACAATCGTTAAAAGCCAGATCTGATGGATATTTTCTACAAAGTTATATGCCTTACTATCTACCCAAAGATTAACGTCACCTAATTGATTTAAGGGATTATCATGATTAAAGCCAGAAAGCGTAACAACTGACCTAAAACTTCCTTTTCGAGCTGCTTTAACTCCATTTAGCATATTTTCAGATCTTCCACTAGAGGATATTACGATAAGTAAATCTCCCTCATCTCCATAGAAATCTATAGCTTTTTCAGCCCAATATTCAAACCCATAATCATTAGCAAAGCATGTAATTAGTCCAGCATCACTAAAATTAAGGCATCTAAGCTTTGCATTTTTAGTTACGTCGACACTAAAATGACTTGCAATTGAAGCGCTCCCTCCATTACCAATTATTATAATTTTTTTATTATTACTAGAAACTTCTAGCAGAAGATTACGAACTTTAACTAACTCCTTAATTAACTCATCATTGGGTTGTAAAAGTTCAATAAAGTCTTGAAGATAGTTTTTAATAAATTGATTGTCTAACATAATATTATTTTAATAGATGAGAAATGAGAAATGATTTTTAAGAGTTTAATTTTACTAACTGGCACACTATTTCCAATTGTTTCTTCAGATTGTGCAATTTTCAACATAGACTAATACAAGTAATAAGAGAAGATTTCCAATTATGAATTTTCACATTAAATTCAATGGTTATTTTATCCTTATTCATTACGGTGTTTTTTGGTCTTTGAGCTGGAGTTTGGTATTGCTCAGTTTTTATAGCTTTAACTGGGCGATTAATACCCTTTAATTTAAAAATTTCTTTAGAAAACTCATACCAACTGACCTCACCTTTATTTGAGTAATGATAAATTTCTGTTAATCTATCTTTAGTTTGGTAGTCTTTGTTATCTATTATTTCCAATATTGTGCATGCCAAATCAGATGCATAAGTTGGGGAGCTTATTTGGTCACTTACCACACATAATTCAGCCTGCTCTTTCCCTAGCCTCAACATTGTTTTAACAAAGTTTTTATTATATTCTGAATAAAGAGCACTAGTTCTTATGATAATAGCATTAGTCAGCATTAATGCTTGTAAGACTTTTTCTCCAGCGAGCTTAGTTTTTCCATAAACATTTACCGGATTAGGGGTGTCTGTTTCTAAGTAGTGCTGATTACTTTCTCCATCAAAAATATAATCTGTAGATATATGTATTAGCTTTGTCTGCTGCTTATTAGCAATAATTGCTAGTTTTTTAATTGCTAGATGATTAATCTGGTTTGCCAACTCTTCTTCTTCCTCTGCTTTATCTACTGCAGTATAAGCTGCGCAATTAATAACAGTATCAAATTTATTTTTTTCAAAATAGTTGCTAATATTATCTTCACAACTCAAGTCTAACTCCTCTCTACCAACAAAGATAAATTCATCAGAACTATAACTATTATCAGCATTAACTATCTTATAAATAGACTTGCCTAATTGACCATTCTTACCAGTAACAAGTATTTTCATAATCGCTAACTACTCAAATAAATCTTTAGCGCTTGCCAAAGATGGAAGAATTTTATCCTTATCTGAGAGTTGTAACTTTTCTATTGATAATTGCCAATCAATTTTGAGTTTTTTATCATCAAAAGCAATACCTCTATCGTACTCTGGGGCATAGTAATTATCAACTTTATAAGCAAAAGTGGCACTATCACTAAGAACTAAAAAACCATGGGCAAAGCCATGCGGCACAAATAGTTGATTCTTATTAATACCTGTAAGCTTAACAGCTACATGTTGACCAAAGGTAGGACTTGATCTGCGAATATCAACCACAATATCCAAAACACTTCCCTGAATCACTCTTACCAATTTAGCTTGGGTGAATGGTGGCATTTGATAATGAAGACCTCGAAGCACGCCTCTACTAGACTTAGATTCATTATCCTGCACAAAACTCACCTTATATCCAATAGCCTTTTCGAACAGATCTTGCCTAAAAGTTTCTAAAAAATAACCCCTATCGTCCCCATGTGAATTAGGCTCAATAAGAATTACATCAGGAACTGACTGAGGGATAAATTTCAATTTGCCTCCTCTACACGTCGAAGTATGTAATGCCCATATTGATTATTAGCTAATGGTTGAGCTAGCTCTATGAGCTGGTTTTTGCTAATATAACCTTGTTCAAAAGCAATCTCTTCAATACAAGCTACTTTTAAACCTTGTCTTCTCTCAACGATTTCAATAAAGGTTGAAGCCTCTAATAAACTTTCATGAGTTCCCGTATCTAACCAAGCATACCCCCTACCCATAACCTCAACTTTTAAACGCCCTTCACTTAAATATATTTGGTTAACTGAGGTAATCTCTAACTCACCCCTATCAGATGGTAAGATTTCAGCAGCCTTATTAACTACATCATTAGGGAAGAAGTATAGACCGGTCACTGCATAATTACTTTTAGGAGCTTCTGGTTTTTCTTCAATGCCAAGTGCTTTGCCTGTGGAATCAAAATGAACTACTCCATAGCAATTAGGATTTTTAACGTGATAACCAAATACAGTTGCCATATTTTTATCTTTAACATTTAACACAGCGTTAGATAACATATCAGTCATACCATGTCCATAAAAAATATTGTCACCTAAAATTAAACAAACGTCATCTCGGCCAATAAAATCCTTACCCAAGATAAATGCTTGAGCCAGGCCATCAGGAGAAGGCTGAACTATATATTCAAATTTCATACCAATATTAGACCCATCACCAAGAAGTTGCCTAAACCTTGGTAAATCTTCAGGTGTAGAAATAATCATTACCTCTTTAATGCCAGCTAGCATTAGAACCGAAAGTGGATAATAAATCATCGGCTTATCATAGATTGGCATCAGTTGTTTTGATACACCTTTAGTCAAAGGATAAAGTCGAGTGCCCGAACCTCCAGCTAAAATAATTCCTTTCATAATTTAATCACTCCTAATCTTTCACCTTGATAGCTACCATCCTTAACCCGATCGCACCAGACTGTGTTCTCTAAATACCATTTAATAGTTTTTTTAATTCCTGTTGCAAAGGTCTCATTTGGCGTCCATTTTAGCGTATTCGCTATTTTAGTTGCATCTATAGCGTACCTTACATCGTGCCCAGATCTATCATCAACATAGGTAATAAGTTGCTCATACTTATCTATTCCATCAATATCACATGGTACTAATTCATCCATGATATTACAAACTGTTTTAACAACATCAATATTTTGTAATTCATTATGTCCACCAATATTATATGTTTCACTAATTTTACCATTCAGTGCAACATGCAATAATGCCCTAGCATGATCATCTACGTATAGCCAGTCTCGTATTTGCTTACCATCACCATAGATTGGTAAATTTTTACCCTCTAGGGCATTAAGAATAATAAGTGGAATGAGTTTTTCAGGAAACTGAAAAGGGCCATAATTATTAGAACAATTTGTAATTAGTGTTGGAAATTTAAAAGTACGTTGCCATGCACGCACTAGATGATCAGAACTTGCTTTAGCTGCAGAATATGGAGAACTAGGCGCATAAGGAGTTTCTTCAGTAAAAAGATCATCTTTACCTTTTAAATCACCATAAACCTCATCAGTAGACACATGGTGGAATCTAAAATTATTTTTCTTACCACTACCCAGATTAGACCAATAATCTCTAGCCCCTTCTAAAAGGACATAAGTACCGACAATATTAGTTTGAATAAATTCACCAGGCTCATCAATCGACCTATCTACATGGGATTCAGCAGCAAGATGCATCACAATATCTGGCTGATGTTGTTTAAATATACGTTTAACCTCATTAGCATCACAAATATCTACTTGCTCAAAAGCATATCTTGCATCATTTTCAATTAAAGCTAAAGATTCTAAATTGCCTGCATAGGTAAGTTTATCAATATTAATAACACTATGCTCTGTATTGTTAATTATGTGGCGAATGAGTGACGAACCTATAAAGCCTGCACCACCTGTGATAAGTAATTTTTTAATCATTATTTTTTTAAAGAAATCGCTTCGCTTCACTCAGAGAGGCAATAGAATGGCAAGTTAACCCTAAATTTTTACAAATTTGATTGTCTCCAATGTATATATTTGTACCCACTCCAGCATTAATTCCTGCATGAATATCAGATGGTTTATCTCCAATAAGTACCGATTCATTTAAATCTATACAAAACTCATTAATTGCTTGATATATCATGCCAGATCTAGGTTTTCTCAACACATCATCTTTTTTATATTCGCCAAGACCATGTGTTGGGTGAAAGGGCGAATAATATACTTTAGTAATCAAAACACCTTCAGCAAGAAACTCTTCACACATCCACATTGTAAGGCTATCAAAATCAGACAAGCTATAATGACCTCTTCCAATCCCAGACTGGTTAGTTATCACAAAGATTAAATAACTATTGGAAATTGCATGGCGGCATAATTCAAAGATACCATCAACAAACTGAAAGTCTTCTCGCTTATATACATAACCATAATCAACATTTATAACACCGTCACGATCTAGAAAAAAGGCTTTTTTAGTCATTTACTCTACATCAAGTTTAAGCTTACTAATTTCATCTTTGAGAGTTTCAAATTCTTCAATCTTCGCTTTTAGGAATAAAGTTGTAAGCTTTGACTTCTGTTCTAATCCTTTTGGAGTAAGGAGATATATGTAACCTAATTTATTTGAACTAGTACTAAAGTTTGTTAATTTTACCAACCCCTTCTCAGTAAGTTTTTTTAGGCAATAATTTACCTTACCAAGACTTACCCCCATCTCTCTGGAAAGCTCTCTTTGAGTATATTCTGGATTTGACTCTAACTTACGTAACAAGTCAAGATGTATATCTTTAGTATTCATTCAACATAGAAAAATTAAATAACAGGCAGGCTACCGCCTTATTACGCAAACAATATTGCGCAATAATCAATTTTATTACTTACATATTCTATCATAATTGTTAATTGCGTTCAATCAATGAACGACCTTTAATCATAGACGTGAATAACGATTTACTTTTTTAAGGGTTTCATTAGTAAATTGCTAAATGAATTTTAGCTATTTTAAAAAATATGGCCTATAAAAATTACTTATGGTTTCCATTTTTATTTTTATTAATTATATTTAATTAATGACTCTCTATCATTAAAATATAATTATTAACAAAGGAATGTATATCACTATCAAACTTAAAATAAAAAATCTGTTCTTTAATGTTGATTTAAGTTGTAGTATTAATAATTCTTCTTGCATTCTAAAACCACCAATTCCTATCAAACTATGAATATTATTTGTATGAAATGGGGAAATAAGTTCCCAGTAGACTATGTAAATCGGCTATATGCAATGGTGTCACGCAATATGAATACTGAGTTTAAATTTGTTTGCTTCACTGAAGATAGTATAGGAATTAGGTCTGAAGTGGAAATACAAGAACTTCCAGAACTAGAGCTTCCAGCTGGATCACCTGAGCGTGGCTGGAGAAAGCTTACTGTATTTAAAGAAGGCTTTGGAGGTCTTTCTGGACCAACGCTTTTTCTTGACTTAGATGTAGTAATTGTTGGAAACTTAGATGTCTTCTTTAACCAACCTGGTGATTTTTTAATCGCACACGATAAAAAGAAATCAAAGAGACGAGAGGGAAACTCCTCAGTATTTCGATTTGAAATTGGGAAATATTCTTACATTCTGGATTACTTTGAAAGAAACTCTTTAAAAGTAAAAGAAGAGGTCCGGCACGAACAGGCATATTTATCACGCGAAATTGATAAGCTAGGTAAGCTAGAATTTTGGCCAGATGATTGGGTTCCAAGCTTTAAATATAAATGTTGTCCGTCCTGGCTTAAATCCTGGTTTATTCCGCCATCAATACCTTTAGGAGCTAGAATTATTCTGTTTCATGGCTTGCCAAATCCACCTGAAGCAATTATAGGGCGGAGCGGAAAATGGTATCGACACATACAGCCATCTCCTTGGATAAAAGACTACTGGACAACTAATGAGTAGAACAAATAATGAACTAGTTTGTATTGGTGAGTTAATGTAGGATGGTTTTAGTGGTGTTCACTTAAGAGGGAAATATGAAAGTAATTGAAACTGGTATGGAAGGTTTTTTAGTTATAGAGCCAGACGTATTTAGTGATGAACGTGAATGCAGTTGTCGTAATAGTTCTTTATAACTAACTATCAGAAAAATCTCACTTGTTATGGAAATTTATACCAAAGAAAGAAAGAAAAAATCAAATATGCCAAACAAACCACTCGTTAGTTTTCTAATACCTTATTTCAATCACAAGCAGTATATTAGTCTTACACTAGACAGTATTCTAAATGACACTTACCCAAATAAAGAGATTATTATTATCAATGATGGATCAACGGATACTGATATTAGTGTTATTAATAACTGGATTGAAAGGAACTCTAACACTTTATCAATTAACTTCATATCTAGAGAAAATAAAGGGGTCACCAAAACATTTAATGAGCTAGCAAGAATTAGTAAAGGGAAATATATTGTTTTTTGTGATAGTGATGATTATTTGATTAATAACACTATTAGTGAGAGAGTAAGTATTCTCGAAAAAAATCAAAAAAAAATGGTTTTAATTGCTGATACTTCTATCATCGATGGTAAAGGCAAAACCATTCATAAAAGTAGCATTAGTGAATGGCTCAAATATAGTAACAGAGAAAATTATTTCTCCGATGATGGGATAAGGTATGAAATTATCAACCGATGGAGCTTAGGTGGGTCATGCAGTATGATGAATAAGAAATTATTTGTCGAATCTGGTGGCTATGATGAATCATTGATCTTGGAAGATTGGGATTTTTACTTACGTGCTGCAGCTAACAATACAATTCTTTATTTCGACCAACAAGTTGGCGCATATAGATTGCATGGTGATAATTTTTCTTCAAACTCTAAGAAAAACTTCAAACTCCTTCAATGTTTGCACTTAACCGCAAAGAAAAACTACAAATTATTTAATAAACCCTTCAAGAAATACCTGTTTCGTAAAAAAATAAGCTATCAGATTCAAATTTTACTCTTTCCACTTAAACATCTCAGTCGCATGATTAGAGGAAAATTATAAAAATGAATATCGTTTTTATGAAATGGGGGGCTCTTCAATATTTTGATTTGAAATTGGAAAATACCCTAAGATCCTAAACTACTTTGAGAATAACTCTTAACAAGTAAAAAATGAGGTCCAGCATGAACAGGCTTAATAGTCAAGAGAACTTGATAAGCTAGGTAAAAGAGAATTTTGGCTGGATGAATGGGGGTCGCAAGCTTTAAATATAAATGCTGCCCATCCTAGCTTAAATGCTGGTTCATAGCACCCTCAATACCTAAGAGCTAGGGTTATTTTATTTCATGACTTGAACAACCCGCCTGAGGCAATTATAGGGGGGAGTGGAAAATGGTATCGACATATTCAACCATCTCCTTGGATTAAAGACTATTGGACAAGTTATGAGTAAAAAGCTAAAAGTAAGCTATTTAATTTGTGAGTGAACTGGGGCAAAAACATTATTTTTTTCTAATACCACAATTGAGTCGTGTATATGTATGGCAGCACATTCTTTTGATATTTTTGGAAATTTTATGGTCTTACCATGATACCAATGATGCATATCATCAATTAATCCTCTAATCATATAAAAGAAATTTTTTTTAGATTTATATCCACCTCCATATTTTGGAAAGTATGCTGTATGTAAATCCTCAATCATATATATTCCATTCTCAGAAAGAAATGGGAATAGAACATTTAAAGTTTTAGGGATATGATTCATATGATGACTTCCATCATCTAAAATAATATCAACTCCTCCCATCTCCTTTATAACAGATTTAAGAAAGTCTTCGTCTATTTGAGATCCAATCCGAACATTTCCACTAATATTGTCATATTGTGCACAATCAGGATCTATATCAATCCCAAATATTATGGCATCTTTCCCAAAATACTTTCGCCACATTGCTAGACTGCCGCCTTTTGACACACCAATCTCTAGAAATCGAACCTTAGTAGCTCGAAAACGAGAAAAATATCTACTGTAGATTGGAATATAATGATGCCATTTATGAACTAAAGGTCCTGTATTCTCAGAATAAATCTTAAGTAAATCGCCATCATATCTATATTTTTCATTTATATCTATCTCGACGCCCACATCATGAGTAAACGCAAAATTTCTTACATCTCCATTTCTGACAGAGAGCCAAACACGGATTTTTTTTAGAAAAAAATTAATCATTTATTTTATTACAAAAATTTATTCGCGTTATTATAATCATGATATGTCAAAAGCACAACTTGTTAGTTTTCTAATTCCTTATTACAATCACAAACAATATGCTGGCCAAACACATGGTAGTATCTTAAATGATACTTACCATAATAAAGAAGTTATGAATATCAATGATAGTTCAACAGATACTGATATTAGTGTTAATAATTATTGGATTTCAATGAACTCTAAAATATTGCCAATTAAGTGTCAAATTCAATTAATAATTTATTCCCTTAAAAATATTAATTGCATAATTAGAGGGCAATTATAGAAATGAATACCGTTGGTAAGCTTAATTACTGGCTAGATAAATGTGCTTCAAGGTTAAAATATCGCTGCTGCACTCCATGGATCAAATCATGGCTTATACTGATATTCATGACCAAAAGTGCAATAGTAATTTTATTATATGGTCCACCTGAGACTATTAATGTAAATAGTAGAAAGTGGTATCAGCATATCCAGGAATATCCTTGGATTAAGGAGTATTAGGTTGAATAATATTGATCTATCCATCGTTATTGTTAACTATAAAAGTTGGGGTGTATTGCAACAATGCTTAGATTCTTTCCAACAATTTCCACCTAAACTAAGCCATGAAATTATTGTAATAGACAATGATTCACAAGATGGTGAGTTTGAAGTTTTTGCCAAACACAATCTTCAAATTAAATTAATCAAGAATAGTGGTAATAATGGTTTTTCTAATGGCTGCAGCCTTGGAGTAGATAATTCAAATGGAGAGTTTTTATTATTTTTAAACCCAGATATTATTTTAACTAATAAATCAAATATTGATAAAATGGTAAAATTTGCCACTAACAATGATATTGGAATTACATCATGTAGAAAAATTAACTCTAATGGAGGTCCTGAGAGAGAGATTTCTTTTGCCAACCCTTGGTTAATTATTGGATGGATCAGGGCTATTTATAAACGATTTAATAAAAAACAAATTGCGCTAAAGTATCAAGAAAATCAAAATATCTGGTACCCAGAATGGATAGCTGGATCTGTAATTTTAATTAAATTCACTCTATTTAATAAAATAAATAACTGGGATCAAGGTAATTATTGGATGTATTACGAGGATGTAGATTTATGCAGAAGAGTGGTTACTTTGGGTAAAAAAATAGCGTTACTCAGAAATGTTGAATTCAAACATTTGCATGGTGGATCATCCAGAAGAAACCCTAAAACTACTGCCATTACAAAATCAGAAGTCGTTACATCTAGCCATGTTTTTATCCATGAGAACTCATCTGGTATAAATAGGTTGGCATTACATCTGGTAATTATGGTTAATACATTAGCATCATGGTTGTTGCGAACATTGATCACCTTACCTTTCTTTTGGAGGGGCTTCTTTAAAACTAACCTATTAACTCTTATTGCAATTATTAAGTATTATTTATACGCACTTATTCGTTGTACATGGAAAAGTAAAAGGTTGAAAAAAATGAGTCGTTGAAGAAAACTAGATTTGAATAATGGTTTTAACTTAATCGCCATAAAAGATGAACTGATGCTACATAACTATCTAATAAAATTTAAATTAATAAATACTTTATGAAAGAAAATAGCTGAGAATATGGGTATATATAAAAATCTTCAGAAATGGAGCATGGATAAAAAGAAGCTTAATCATGCTAACAAATATAATAAAATATTACTGGATGGTGATAATTGAATATTTTTGTTATTAATTTATCTGGTGATGTTGAGCGTCGTCAGTTTCAAAAACAACAATTATTTGAATTAGGATTAGGTTATAAAATCTTAAACGCAATATCTATAGATGATATTAACAAAGAGACATACAAAAAACACCATTTTGATTGGCAACGTCCACTCAGGAATACTGAAGTTGCCTGCTATTTTTCACACCGGTCTGCATGGCAGAAAATAATAAATAACAACATGCCCGCCCTAATCCTAGAAGATGATGCACTACTATCAAAATGTGTACCTGAATTACTTAAATCACTTACAAACAAACAAGACGTAGACCTTATTAATTTCGAAGTCGCAGGTAGGAAAAAATTTATCTCTAAAATTGGAGAAAATATTGTATGCAATTCAAAACTATTCAGGCTTTATCAGGACAGAAATGGGGCTGCTGGATATGTATTATGGCCATCTGGTGCTAAAAAATTACTAGAACACGAAAGCTTAAATGGCATTGGATTAACTGACGCACATATTGCTACCTGTTACAGTATAAAAAGCTACCAAGTTGAACCAGCAGCTATCTTACAACTATGTCAATGCAATAATTATGACATACCTATCACTCTAACAAATACAATACAAGCTTCAACAGTAAGTCGCACTAATAATCACAAAGTTCATTTAATTTTTGTGATTAAAAGAGTTATTGCACAAATCAAGTTAAGTAAACATATAGGAATATTGCTATTTTTTAGAAAAACAAAAAGAAGACATATAAAACTCAATAAAGAAAGTTTTTATAAAAAATAGAGTAAGTTTGTTACTTTCGAGTAGATTTGTATGTTCTTATTTAAATAGTGCAATACCCCACCTTGAGTTTTCATTAATAATTCAGTCAAAAAATCTTACCTATAAGGGTAACAATTACACAAAGCATCAACAATTTCTCTATGTCCTCTGCCAACAATTGCACGATAAAGGTCATGGTTATAGAAAAATTGCAAAGATTTTAAACAAATGGGGTCTTAAAACGAATAGAGAGAATACTTTCTTTAATGATTCTATTAGTTTTCTATATTAAAGAGAAAACATCAAAGAGACGCCCGAATAGAGGACACACGACATAAAGTGTATCCAGTAAAGATTGGTAAATTATCAATCAACTACTATGTTCTCTAGCTACAGGCAACAAAACACCTAGGAAAAATACAAAAAAGCTTCGCATTACACTGTGAGAGTATATGCTGTCAGTAATAGCAAACACTAATAAAGCAATAACAAACAACACTCCAATTGCACTTCTAGCACAATCCTTATCAGCCTTTAATTGTTTAAAGAATAGAGTTAAGGGAAGAAATAGCAACGCTATCAGGGCTAGTATGCCCAAAATACCAAAGCCAACTAGGGAGTTAATATAGTCGTTGTGAAGCATTTTTTGACCCTTGATAAATCCTTTAGCATAAGGACCAGTTACATGACGACTTGCCGCAAGGCCAGTATTTTGATACCCATAACCAATAATCGGTTGTTGTTTAAAGGCTTCAAAGCCACCCCTCCACATCAATAACCTTAAACCTACAGATCCTGACGAATCTTTATCCACTGAAGAAATTTTAATTTCTGTAATAGCAATTTTAATTTTTTCGTTAAATTGTTTGTTATTCATAGAAAAAGCCATTACTACAGCAAGCGCTATGATAATTAAAATTATACGTTTCTTGGTTAAGAGTCCTCGAATAGACCAGATAAGCATAGTACTAAAAAATAATACTACAAACATTATCCATGCAATACGCGTGCCACTTAAAACAACACAATATATTGCTAGAAAAAAAACAAAAATTGAAAATAATTTTTCTTTCTTACTCTGAGCCCAAACGTCAATGATGATCATAACGCCAAAAAGAGCCATAATAAAGCCAAATATTGTGGGTGAATCAGCATTTACCTCTGCCCTAATCCCAGAATTTAGATAAACGGCATAAATAGTCGCAACAATAATGCTTAACTTGATAGCAAAAACTATATGCTTCAAATCTACATTACTTTTATAAATACCATATGCTACAAAAGGCGCAACTAGGAAATGAATATTTGAGCCGATTCTATGGATGCCTTGGATTGGATTATTCGATAAAATTACAGATATAACAATAGAAAAGAAAAATGCTAAAACTAAATAACTATAGGTCTTTAATTGGTCATGGGAAAAAGGCAGTTTACGTTCGCGTATAGAAAAATATATACCAAATATTGTCAAAAAAAGAATGACCAACTCAGAAGCGTGTTTGACATTTACAATAAGTATTGGCATTGACAATACTACTAACTGCAAAAAATTAAATTTAAAAATATTTAAGTGCATAACTTGTATTAATGCATTCCTATTAAAAAGCTCAAATCAAAAATTACTTCTTACTAACAATAGCTTCTAATATTGCCTTAGGCTCTATCTTGGTAAGTCGCATATCTTGAATAATAACCCTTACCCGATTGAGCGCTTTCAAATAGCCCTTGCCTTTAAAAATATAATTAAACCAACTCTTTTGAATTACTAGTACCTTCGAAGCCTCTATGTCAAGATTTTTAGGTAATTCAAACTCTTTAATAGAGGATCTTCTGTTAAATAAGATACTTATATTATTACCTGAATTATCTAGATCAACGCTAACAAAATACTTACTTGCACACGCAATTAAAGTAATGGCGCTAAAATAATGAATATGCGCTTTAAAAAATGTATTAGTTGGTGACTGACTAAAAGATTCAATATTTGGCACCTCGATAAACAAAGAACCATCTTCGTTTAAAAGGTCATACAACTTTTTAAATGTTTTTACTGGGTCTGGAATATGCTCCATTACATGAAACATAGTAATGACATCAAACTTATCATCAACATCAGCTAATTGGCCAGTTTTGACATTGGCTTGATATTGATCCCTAGCATAATTAGAATAGCCAATATTTGGCTCTATACCGGCTGAATCAAAACCTAACTGACTTGAAACATATGTAAACTCACCACCACCTGCACCAACATCCAGCAACTTTCCAGAGGTTACATTGTTCTTAGTCAAAAATCCTAAACGATAAAACGCTAAGTTTCCTGCTCTATAAACATGCTTGAGCTTTGGTTCAAACACTTGCTTATAATCTTGTCGGTATTCAGTTGCATAATACTGTTCAACCTGTTCTTCAGTCGGGATAGGATTTTGTGAAACCATTGAGCATGCATTACAAACACATATAATTAACTCACCTTTGCTCTTTGAGTCTTTTTCAGAAATAAGCTTTAAGTCATTACCTTGACATAGTATGCAACTCATGTATTTTTTTTAAATTTAAAGCTAGATCATCATACAGAAACTTCAGGCGTTCAGATACAAAAAGGATATAATTTCAAAGATCATTTTTTAATCAGACTCTATGAGCGACACCATTCCACTAATTAAGCCTACTAACTTTATTCGAAATCAAATTAATAGTGATATAGATTCTGGACTTCATAGTTCTATAATCACTCGCTTTCCTCCAGAGCCAAATGGTTACCTTCACATTGGCCATGCAAAATCAATATGCCTCAACTTTGGGACAGCCAAAGATTATGATGGCTGGTGTAATTTAAGATTTGATGACACCAACCCCGCCAAAGAGGATATTGAGTATGTTCGCTCAATACAAGAAGACATCAAGTGGCTAGGCTTTGACTGGAATGGTGAGGTCAAGTTTAGCTCAAGTTACTTTGATAAATTTTATCAATGCGCAGAAGAACTTATCACTAAGGGGCTAGCATACGTCTGTTTTTTAAGTGCGGACGAGTCTCGTGAATACCGTGGAACATTAAACCAGCCTGGTCAAAATAGTCCTGATCGTGATAATAATATAGAACAAAATAAAACCCTCTTTAAGAAGATGAAAGAAGGTGAGTTTAAGGAAGGTGAGTGTGTATTACGCGCCAAAATTGATATGTCTTCTAGCTTTATGTGTATGCGTGATCCTACTCTTTATCGAATTCGTTTTGAGACACACCACCAGACAAATGATGACTGGTGTATCTATCCGATGTATGACTTTGCTCACTGTCTTGGTGATGCTATTGAAGGAGTGACACACTCACTGTGCACCTTGGAATTTCAAGATAACCGTCGAATTTATGATTGGTTATTGGAGCACTTAGATGAATTCAATAAAACCAATCGCCCTCACCAGTATGAATTTTCCCGCCTAAATCTGGAGTATGCAACAACATCGAAAAGAAAACTTAAACTCTTGGTTGATAATAATCATGTTTCTGGCTGGAATGATCCAAGAATGCCAACAATTTCAGGACTACGAAGAAGGGGCTATACTCCAGAATCAATAAGAAGCTTTTCAGAGCGTGTTGGTGTTTCAAAAGTTAATAGCTTGACGGATGTTTCAATTTTAGAATCTTCAATTAGAGATGATCTAAATACAACTGCTCCTCGAACAATGGCAGTAATTAATCCAATAAAACTGGTGATTGAAAATTATCCTGAAGGCAAAATTGAATCCCTTAAGGTTCCAGTTCATCCTCAAAATGAAGAAATGGGTACTAGAGGGATTTTTTTTGGTCGTGAGATATATATTGATAAAGAAGACTTTATAGAGGTAGTGCCAAATAATAAATATAAGCGACTAGCAATTAATAAAGAGGTTCGCCTTAGAAACGCCTATGTTGTCAAAGCAACTCATTTTGATAGTGATAAAGATGGCAATATTAAAACCGTCTACTGCACTTATGATCCTGACACTTTAGGTAAAAATCCATCTGATGGAAGAAAGGTTAAAGGTGTTATTCATTATGTTGAATCCAGTAAGGCTATTAGCGCTGAATTTAGAATATATGACCGCCTTTTTTTAGAATCAAATCCAGCTAAATTTAACGACTTATCATCTTCAATTAACCCCAACTCTCTTGAGATAAAAAATGGTTTTATAGAGCCAAATTTATCAAACGCAAAGGCCGAAAAGGCGTATCAGTTTGAACGAGAGGGTTACTTTTGTAGAGATAGTGAGACTGAAGGACTGGTATTTAACAAAACTGTTGGGCTCAGAGATACCTGGAATCAATAATCTATTTTTTGAAGCCAGTCATTCACGCGCTTTACTTCAGAATGCCTAGTTGTATCAATCTGAAGAGGGGTTACTGAAACGAAGTTATTAGAAATTGCATGAAAATCTGTGCCCTCTAAATTGTCGGCTTCCTTCCCATTCTCACCAATCCAATAAAGAGATATATCCTCTTTATCCTTAATACTTGGTTCCGATTTATGCCTGCTTCCTAGGCGAGTACTTTTAATGCCTTTAATTTCGCTAAGAGGAATATCTGGAACATTAACATTAATAATGGTGTTGTAAGATAGTTCAGATTTATCAATTTGAGCAACTAATCTCTTGGCAATTTCTCCCGCTGTCTCAAAATGATTACACTCCCAACTAGCTAAAGACATCGCAATTGATGGAAGCCCTAAAAATCGCCCTTCTATAGCACCGGCAACAGTTCCAGAATAGATGGTATCGTCTCCCAGGTTTGCCCCAAAATTAATACCAGTTACCACCAAATCAATTGATTCCTTTATGAAGCCACACAATGCCAAATGAACACAGTCAGTTGGCGTTGCATCGATTGCATAAATATTTTTCTCAATTTGAATTGGCTTTAATGGCCTTCCAAGAGTCAATGAGCTACTTGCTGCAGACTTATTCTCACTTGGAGCAACAACAATTACTTCTGCAATTTCACTCAGAGATTTTGTAAGCTGTTTGATGCCCTTAGCCTGATAGCCATCATCATTACTTATAAGAATTCTCATTAATTGATTGTTAAGGCAATCTTATCTTTACTTACACCTACTTTAACAGTTCCACCAGAACTTAGCTTACCAAAAAGAAGCTCATCAGCGAGAGGTTTACGCACCTCTCTTTCAATCAATCTCATCATTGGTCGGGCACCCATCATAGAGTCATAGCCATTTTCGGCAAACCATTTTCGAGCTGCATCTGACACAATCAATGAAACATTCTTTTTCTCAAGGACATCTTCAAGCTCAAAAAGAAATTTATTGACTACATAGACAACAACCTCTTCATTAAGTTTATTAAAGTAAATAATTTCTGAGAGGCGATTTCTGAATTCTGGTGTAAATATCTTCTTAAGTTCACCTTCATAATCAAGGGAATGATCTTGCTCATTAAAACCTATGGAAGCTCTTTGAACGTTTTGCGCTCCAACATTAGAAGTCATAACAAGTATCACATTACTAAAGTCAACTTCACGGCCATTAGCATCAGTAAGCTTTCCATGATCCATGACTTGTAATAGGATATTGAAGATATCTGGGTGAGCTTTTTCAATCTCATCCAATAAAAGAACCGCATAAGGATTGCTATTTACTGCCTCAGTCAATAGACCTCCTTCATCGTATCCAACGTAGCCAGGAGGCGAACCTATAAGTTTAGAAATAGCATGCCTCTCCATATACTCAGACATATCAAATCTCAATAATTTGACGCCCATAATCCTTGAGAGCTGCTTACAAATTTCAGTTTTACCAACTCCTGTTGGGCCAGCAAATAAAAAAGAGCCCATTGGCTGTTCAACTGGAGAAAGACCAGAGCGCGAAAGTTTTATAGCAGTTGATAGAGATTCAACAGCATTATCTTGGCCAAATACTCCTAGCTTAAGGTCACTCTCTAGGCTTTTAAGCAAAGATTTATCATCACTATTGACTTGGCGAGAAGGAATGCGGGCTAACTTAGCAACAATATTTTCGATATCAGGAACGCCAATATTGACTTTACGCTTTGATTTAGGAAGTACCTGCTGAAGCGCACCAACCTCATCAATGACGTCTATCGCTTTATCTGGAAGGCGCCTGTCTCCAATATGTCGATGCGTTAACTCTGCTGCAGAAACTAAAGATGCAGCTGAATATTTAACCTTATGAT
>Ga0209482_1000503_pt1 | contig 33167 bp, 23 predicted proteins | sample CoawatmetaG10DNA_FD_187512 | JGI IMG/M metagenome (GOLD analysis project Ga0209482, IMG submission 187512) | Marine microbial communities from the West Antarctic Peninsula - Coastal water metaG104-DNA (SPAdes) (version 2) | ecosystem: Environmental > Aquatic > Marine > Coastal ...
TTACATCAGTAGATTTCAAAATAGACAATATTACAACAGTGGGCTCATATGCAACTGGATTTGAAACCGGATACAACGATGCAGAAATAAGTTTATTAGATCCTCAAAAATACGCAGCTGGCGTAGTTTGGCCAGACAGAGAAATTAAAATTGAATTTGCTGGCAGTGCTAAATCAGTTGGCACAGTAAATGGAAAAGTCGTTAAAAACTTAAAACATTTTACACTGGAAACAAATATGTATGGAGGCGCCGCTGCAACAACAAGCGGTGCAAACCTGTCACCTGGTCATCCAGGTAACGGCTCAGATGGTATTGATACAAGAGAAGAAAATATAAACATCCATGAAGGAATTGGCCCACGTATTGCTGAAGACATACAAAAAAATTGTCCAGCTTGGGCAGATTGGTGTGAGCATGCTAGTACATTAGGTGTCACACCTAGTATCGTAGTAGAACTTGGACATAAGATTAGACTTAACAACGCAGGCGATGAAATGGGCCAAGGGTATCACGAAACAACAGTAACTACATTTAGTATACACATAAATTTAAGTCTGTCTGGATATAACGTAGATGCTGGCATAGCAGAAGAATTAGTAAATGATCAAGAGTTTCAAGTTGACTTATTTAATCTTAAGCCCATTATGAAAAATTATACATTTTTATATTCTGGGTTAAATACAGAGGTATTAAATTATCAAATTGATATTGAATCACTATACACAGTTATAGACATTCCAGTAGGTGGAGTTTATATGAGAGATGGTAGACAGCAATTTACTGGCACATCTCCAATTGCAATAACAAACGTAACATCGGCTGAAGCTGCTGCAAATGCATCAGTTAATACAAGTGCATCAAGCGCACGATTTTTAGAAGATATTGATTTTGGAACAGTGCATGGTGGACTTAATCAATTAGCCAATAGAATAAAAATGACACCTAGTATTGATGATCAAAACAAAGGCGAATCAAACAAAGACCAAACTCAAACATACTTACAAAGTGCAAACTTAGCAAAACGTGAATATGATGCATTGAACTTTAACATGGAAATTAAAGGCGACCCGTTTTGGATGGGAACAATGACATGCAGTATTGAAGGAAGATTAGAAGTACCAAATTATAATGCAACAGATGCGTTAATATCATTTATACAATACAATCCTAACGCTAGTGACTTGTTAGAAAATCAACGCAGAGGACCAGTTGATCTAATATCATCTGGAGTATATAAATTAACAACAATTGAAAGTAAATTCCAAGGTGGACAATTTACACAAACATTAAATGGATTTAAAGATCTTACTACAAATACATCGTTGGTGTTAGGACAACTACAAAGGATATCAGGAGAATAAAATGGCAGATATGATAAAACATGACGGAACACGTGTTTCACGTGGAGCAAAAGCTAATACATCCCCAAGCCTTAATAATATTAATGGAATATATATTGGCGAAGTAATTAGCAACGAAGATAGTTTATACACAGGAAGAATTACTGTACGTATATCTGATTTCGGTTCAAAAGAAACAGACAGGATATGTGTATTATCAACTCCATTCGGAGGACATAATAAGATTTTAGACAGTGGCGAAGACGAAACAAACGAAGCTGTTGCTCCTGTAAGTTATGGCATGTGGCCACAGCCACCAGAGATTGGAACTAATGTTGTAGTAGCTTACACAGGAACACAGACTCAAGGAATTATATTAGGTAGCCTTATAGCTAAAGATAGAAATTCTATGATGGGCGGTAATGCAAGTGGTCAGATTTATGCTGATGGTAAAACAAGTTATGGACCAGCAGTTGAGAAAAATCCATATGATAAGAATGATGCTGACACAAAACCTTTAAATGCAGCGTTTCAAGCAGTATTAAATAATCAAGGACTAAGTGTTGACTATGTAAGAGGACATAGTCAAAGTAACGCAAGAAGAGAATCACCAAGTAAAGTATTTGGTATTACAACACGACAAGGACATACGCTTACATTAGATGACGGCGATGATAAAAATTCCAGTAATAATATTAGACTGAGAACCAAAGGTGGAGCTCAAATATTAATGGACGACAGTAATGGATTTGTTTTTGTTACAACACAGAACGGAGATGCTTGGATTGAAATGGACTCCGCTGGACATATTGATGTTTACAGTAAGGCTGGAATAAGTATGCACACTGAAGGTGATTATAATGTACACGCAAAAGGCAGTATTAATATGGAAGCCGAAATGGGTGTTAATATAAAAAGCACAGGTGGGGATGGAATAAAATTAGAAACAAGTGTAGGCGGCATTGATGTACATAGTGCATTAGATATAAAAGTACATGCAGAAAATTATCATCTAAATGCTGTTGGAAACCTCATTATGGTTGGCACACAAATAGATATGAATGGGCCAGCGGCTACAGCTCCAACAAAGACAACAGTACAAAACCAAACTACAAATACCAGTGTACTAAAAAGTGCAGCAAGCAGAGTACCAGAACACCACCCATGGCTTGGTGCTGTTGGTGTAGAAGAAACAGCTACAACCGGTAAAGGGAATACAGCATAATGCCTATTTTTAAATTACAAGCAACTGTAGATTCTACTAACTTAATTGATTACGGATTATTTACTGTAATGGATAAAACTACAGTTGATACATTAATTAATTTAAATGAGTTAGAAGCAAGTGATAAACTTCTTAATCTTAAAGTTAGAACAATATTATGGTCAGGCTATAACAGAAAAGGAACAATTGGATATGGAAACATTGACAGTACTAACCTTAGTGGAATAGGACTTACTGAAGTACATGCATACACAGCATTTATTGAAAACTTCAAAGACAAAGAACGTAAATTTAAAAAGATATTTCCATTAACAACATTATCTCAATCACAGTATGATGCTATGTTAGATTTATATGTAGCAACCGGTTCTTTTAATTTTGTAGGCACTCCTAACAGACAATTTAATTTAACTGATTATATTAAAAATAGACAATGGGATTATATTGCAACTGCAATGACATTAGGTGGAGCTGATAGATTAAGCAGACAGGCTGATGCAAAAATATTAATGCTTGGAGACTATGGAGTATACAAACTTAGATCACTTATTAAAGAACAAGGGATACAAACACTTGTAAAAGAATACTCAGCAGGACAATTAACAACAGTGCAAACAAAACAGGCAGAATATATTTATTATGCAGAAACAAAAAGATTCTTGCCTAACATGACTGAAAATAGAAAACGAACTATAGTCACTCAATTATCTTAATAAATACTTTATAATTACAAGGAAAAGAAACTTGAACAACAGTGTATTACTACTTAACGCTGACGGACAGCCATTATCAATATTACCTTTAAGCACTGTTAGTTGGCAAGATGCTGTCAAGGCTGTCTTTCAACAAAAAGTGCGTGTAATCAGAAGTTATGACGGCGTGTACCTACGTTCTGAATCACTTACTATACCATGCCCTAGCATAATCATGCTAAACACATATCACAAGCAACCAATTAAAGCAAAATACTCGAGACGGAATCTATACCTACGAGATAATCATTGCTGTCAGTATTGCGGTAATCAGTTTAGTTATGCTGACTTAACCATCGATCATGTGATTCCTAAGTCACATGGTGGCAGGCTTACGTGGGAAAACACCGTAAGTGCATGCGGACCTTGCAATGTTAAGAAAGGTGATAAGCTATCTAAGCCTATTAATGTACCCACAGTTCCAAGCTGGCACAAGATAAACTACTCTGAAAAGACACATCAAATAACAATTCCATGCCCATTCTGGCAAGATTACATAAAATGGCCCGAAGATAAGCTAATTCTTCAATCATAATATACCTACTTATCTTTTTGCATAAATAGTTGTATGAGTAATATAATCGGATACACCACAATAAATTCGCCTTTCAGTAGTAAAAGTCTGTCAGGCATAGAACTAGCTAAACAAGATCTACTAAACCACTTTAAAATCCGTAAAGGAGAGAAGTGGACAGATCCAGAGTTTGGCTGTGACTTACACCTATACGTCTTTGAACCATTGGATCAAGCTACAATTGATTCAATTGACGAAGAGGTATATAATGTAATATCATATGATCCGCGATTTGAAGTAAACGAATCAAGTATTACAGTTAAGCAAGATAAACATAGTGTTACAGTAAATGTAAAGCTAACTTACTTACCAACAACAACTGCAACAGAGTTGCAGATTAAGTTCGACAATGAATTCGAACAAGACGCAGAGTTATAATTATGGCACAGAAATCAAGACAAAATAAATTATTTGCGGCAGAGGACTTTACAGTTGTATACGAATCATATATTAATGCAAATTTTCAAGCATTTGATTATGATACTATTAGAACTGCAATGGTTGAGTATGTCCGTAACAACTATCCAGAGAACTACAATGACTGGGTAGAATCAGCTGAATTTGTTTCACTACTAGACGTAGTAGCACAGTTTGGACACAACTTAGCATATCGAGTAGATATTAATGCTAGGAACAATTTTTTAAGCACATCCAGAAGAAAAGAATCAGTTTATAAATTAGCTGAGTTCTTAGGATATCAACCACGACGTAACGTGCCAGCGTACGGTGAGATGAAAATTACAAGTATTAAAACAAACGAGTCTATTATAGGTAGTGCAGGTGTTAGCTTAGGCGGCACTGACATTCTATATGAAGTAAGTAACAATGTAAATAACTTAGACGATTTTATTACAATTGTTAATGCAGTCATGGAGAACAGCAACCAGTATGGTAGTCCAAAAACATCAGCAGTAATTAATAATGTGTCAGCAGATTTTTACGATCTTAATAATACTCCAAATCAAATTAAATATGATATAAAAGGTACAGTGAATGGTGTTTCATCTGATTATAATATTATAAGCAGTGAATACGACAGCAAACTATTATCGTTTGCAGAGAAGTCGCCAGACCCTATTGGAAGTTTAGGAATATATTTTAAAAATGACGGCAAGGGAATTAACAGTGCTAACACAGGTTTTTACTTTGGTGTTAAGCAGGGTGTATTAGGTTATCAAGACTTTTCAATTGACACTCCAATTGATAATTTATCATTAGACGTAAGTGCGGCAAATGTAAACAATTCAGACATATGGGTACAGAACATTAACAGCACGGGCAACGTTATTAAGAATTGGAAAAAAGTTACAGATGTTAACAGTAATGTAATTTACAATGATTTAAAAGCAGGTGAGAGAGATGTGTTTAGTGTAAAAACTAGAACAGGCAATAAAGTATCAATCATGTTTGCAGACAAAGTGTTTGGTAACATTCCAAGAGATACTATCAGAGTTTGGTACAGAACAAGTGCAGACAGTACACATGTTGTTAGACCAGACGACTTGTCAAGCCAGCGTATACAAGTAAAATATACAGGCGCAGATGGCAACATATATACTGCAATATTTAAAATACAATTGATGCAATCAATTACAAATGCAAGCTCAAGCGAAACTATAAACGAAATTAAAGAAAACGCTCCAAAGAATTATGCTAGTCAAGATAGAATGATTACTGGTGCTGACTATAATACTTTGCTAGGAAATAGCAACGGTGCTATATTGAAAATTAAAAGCGTTAACAGAACATTTAGCGGACACAGTAGATATTCAAAATTTATGGATCCTACTGGAACATACAGCAACTTATACTTGTCAGGCAAGGATGCAACATTATACAGAGACAACAAACTGGTTTCAGTTTCAGCTGCAACAAATGACACAGAACAAGTAATATACGAAAAGTATGTTAAGAATATATTAGACAATGATGAATTTGTAAACTTATATTATATAGGGTATGCAGATGCGTTTGCTTCGTTAAGAACAGACAGTAGCCCAGCTTATATAGAGAATTCATTTAAATGGAACAACCCAAGCACAACTCCATCTGGAGTACTAACCGGTTATATAACAAATACATCAGTTATTCAACGTGTAGGATCGACAGTTGATACATATATGCAATACATTACACCTGGTGCAATGATTAAATTTGCACCAGCAGTAACAGCTTCTGGTAATTTTGTTGTAGGTGAAACATACAGAATTGCAACAGTAGGTACAACAGATTTTACAGCAATTGGTGCTAGTGCAAACACAGTAGGCACTAGATTTGTTGCAACAGATACAGGTTCGTTAGCAGATACAGGTACAGCAAGATCAGCACTAACTAAGTGGGCTAAGGTAGTAAGCGTATCATCAAATGGACTTGGTATAGAAGGCACAGGCGCACAAGCCGGTCAACCGACTGGGCTACGTGCTAACGGTACTGGTGCTATTATGCTTGATACTGAAATTCCAAAGAACTTTGAACTTAGTATTGTATATCCTGCATTAGCTAGAAAATTTGTTTCTAGAGAAAGAGATGTATTCTTATCATATTTAAAAGCAAAAAGATCATTTACTACATATTATAATTTTAAAACTAGAAGTTGGTCAATTGACACAGCTCCAGATCCATTTGTAGTTTTCTTACCAACCGCTTCAGAATCTCTTGTAGCTGGTATAGACTATATTATAGAAACATTAGGTACAACTGCATGGAGCGATGCAGGTTGGGTAGCTGGTAACGGCGCCACAGGTAATAACGGAACAGTGCCGCGTATTGGTGATAAAATTCTAGCAGCAGCAACAAGTTCGGCAGTTGGAACAGGTACTGCTAAGAAATCATTCCCAACACAGTTTGGCAATAATAAAGAGAGTTGGACAGTTTACTTTAATTACACAGGTGCAAACTATGATGTTTATTTAAGAACAATGAGACTTAATTTTAGCAGTGATTCGGTAAAATTAGGAAACATTACAAATGAATTAGAAATTGGAACGTACACTAAAAAAGCAAAACGTGATACAATTGGATTACTGGGTCAATTAGTTAACGGTGATATTGTTTCTAAGGGCGCATATTATGTATATGGGTTTGAAACTACTGATGCAACTAATTATAGACTTTCATTAATTGATGGCAACGCAGATAGCAGGCCAGACAATCCAGATGTATTTAAAGACACAGTAGGACAGACTACTATTGACTTAGCAAGCAAAACATATGGCGGCCAGTCAAATTTAAACTTTGAATGGGAACATATTGCTGCAGAAAACCAAGTTGTTGATCCTAGCTTTACAAACATTATTGATGTGTTTGCTTTATCAAAATCATATGACACAGCATATAAGAATTATCTAAACGGAACAATTACAACAGAACCACTACCGCCAACCAGTTACGAATTAGGCACACAGTTTACAAGTGTACTTGAAAAGAAAGCAGTAAGTGATACAGTTGTATTTAAATCAGTTAAGTACAAGCCAATGTTTGGTTCTATAGCAGAGCCTCATCTCAGAGCAAGATTTAGAATAATTAAATTATTTGGTGCTACTATTACAGACAGTGATTTAAAAACAAAAGTAGTTGCAGCAATTAACACTTTCTTTGATTCAAGTAATTGGGACTTTGGAGAAACATTTTACTTTACAGAGCTTGCAGCATACGTGCATGCACAGCTTGCAGGGTCATTAAGTAGTTTTGTTATTGTACCACAGGGCACAGGCAGTGTGTTTGGCGACTTGTTTGAGTATACTCCAAATACAGACGAACTTATTATACCAGATGTAGACACGGGTGATATTGATATCATCACAAATATTACCGACGCAAATATAAGAGCAGGATCATAATATGAAAAAGAAGGCAGGACAACCTCCAGTTAATAATATAAAAACTAGTAATTTTTTACCAAGTGTTTTTCAAACACCTCTTAATAAAAATTGGCTAGACAGTACAATGGATCAAATGGTTTCAAAAGGACCACTTGAAAATATAAACGGATACATTGGAAACAGAGGCGGAAGAGATGCAACATCAACTGATGATTACATTGATCCTAAATTTCATAAAGCGTTAAGAAAGAAAAATCAATTACAACCTGGTGCTATTTCGTATGACAACAGCGGCAACTTAACTAACGCAATTACATTTGATGATGTTGCACATTCTATTAATGAAAACTTTGCTACATATAATTATAATGCAGCATACGGAACCGGCTTACTTAGTTATACTCCTCCAATTAATATTGATAAACTTGTAAACTACCAGAACTATCGTTGGGTAGAAGAGTTACCTATATACGAAAGTATATGGACAGGCGCTGAGAAAAACTCAGTTACTATTGCAGAAACCACTTCAGTAATAACAGATGACAATAATACTATTAACATTGAAGAAGGCATGCTTATTAAATTTACTGGCAGTGGACAACATGCTGATATAGCAGACGACACATACATAGTAGTTGGCAAACCAGGCAAGTACACTCTACATTTATATTTTAGCGTAGACGGAGCAACAGTTACTAGAGTATACAACAACATAACAAAGCATACGCAAACAACTGATGGCGTGTATACTAATTCAAAATTATTAAACGTATTTCCAAATACTGCAAGCTCTTATTGGACCGCTGGTAAAACTCCGCAAGACTTAGTTACTGCATATAATGCTGACACAACTAGACTTCCTATATTTGATGGATTTAAATTTGCTGATGTTAACTCTAATCCAGAACAGTTAATGAAAAATGTATTTGTGAAATTTAAAGATGGAAACGGTGCTACTTGGACACATGCAAGCACAAATGCGTCAGATGTATATTCAATAACAATTGATGCAACAACAGGTAACTTAACAATAACATTAGCAACAGCTGCAGAAGAAGCCGCATTAAAATTAGTATCTCCTGGGCCAACAATTTCAGGAACTGGCTCTAATTCAGAAGATACAGTAATGTACCACCTAGGACTACCAGTAGTTCCTTTAAAAGATTACATTGTTATTTCAAAAGATGATCCAGCACAAACAGCATGGAGTAGAGCAAACCATTGGATTAACATTAGCACAATTAATAAGTTAAAAACATTACTACCAACTTATGATTTTACTGAAGTATCAAATGTAAACAGGCATGCAACAAGACCAATTATTGAATATAATTCAGAAATAAATTTATGGAACTCTCCAGAATATAGCACATATACTGCTACTAGCAAATCACTAAACATTGGAACTGTTGATTGGGGTGTTGGTAGTGAAGCCGAAGCCAACAGCATTACAGATGTTGGCGACACATATGTTTATGTTAATAACCTTACTGGAAAAGCTGGCAAGCGTTTTACAGTTACATTAGGCGCAGCAACTGAGATTACATTAGGCGGAGACACAACATTTACTATTGCTAATGTTAAAAGTAGTTATTGGAATGATTGGAAAAATGCAGACGCATTTGTAGAGTCCGGCGTAATTAAATTAGCACAACAAAAAACTAAAATAAATCAATATCCACTGTATAGATTTTATCAGTGCGAGGCAGTTCCATTAGAAAATATAGATGGAGTTTCATTTAAAGGCGAGAAGATATTTGGATACAAGCAAGGCACAGGCATAGTTGATACTGAATTAGGAATTGCATTAAGTTTTAAAGACACACCAAAGGGTGCTGAATTTGAATTTGAAAACTTTATTACAACTAAAAAATATTACAACACATACAAACATGTTAAGAATGACAACCTAAGTCATACAAAATCACAATCAGGCTATAGTCTTTTCAAACATAGAGATGTATTAAAAACAACATATATATCAACAAGTGTTGCCGCAGGTGCAACTGATCATGTGCAGTATGAAGTAACTGCTGCAGACACTCCGTTTGTGATACCAAAAGGAAGAAACAACTGGCGCCCAACACAAACATATTATATACACTCAGACAGAGTAAGATATACATCAGGTGGCGATCAGTATGCAATTACAACAGCGCACCAGGATGGAGTTAGTCACACAACACGTGCAGGCACAACTGATTTTATTGAAGTTGGCATAGATCAAATAGTTTATTTTTATAACTTAACAGGCGGTGTTGTAACACATACTGCTGCAGGCGAAGTTACTATAACAGTGGACCCAAGTGATGCTACTAAATTTAAAGTAGAATTGAGCGCACTTAGTAACGGTACTATGTTTGATATTATAATTGACGGCAACTTGCTACAATCATTTATTGCTACTGAGAAGTGGGATCATTTGTATCACCAAGTTACGGTTAATGGAAAATTAGAAGAAGCTTGCAAATCAGTTAGCAATACTTCAATAAGCATTGATGAAAGTGTATTAGCAGTTGGCGACATTATTGACTTACGTTGGAACAACAACGACCTTACAAACAAAACAACTAACACAAGTATGCCAGACATACACAAACACAACGTGCATAATAAGATGATGGAAACATTTACATTAAGCGAAACAATGGACCACTGGTCTGATAAGCTAAACACAATGCACGGCTTTGATGGCAATACATTTGATGAAAACAACTATGCAAGTATTCCAACATGTGTACATGGTGGAACTATATTCATGTACGAAGATGGTAGCATAATGAATGACATCAACTATTCTAATAACAAATTAAGTATAACAGGTTCACTAAGTGAACAAGCAAATGAATTTGTAGCATTTAGAAATAGAGTAGCTGCGCAAGCAAGAAGAGTATACGGAGTTGACGGAGCTACAAGCATACAAGAATTAACTAATAAAGTAATTGACAATGTTACTAGAAATAGATTTGATACAGGAATGTACAAAGAGTCTAACATGCTTTATACGCAAACTGATACTACACAATCGTGGGATGTAACTGATTTAACAACAACTTCATTCAGAACAGGTTATACATTTAACGGCGATGTTAATATTAGAGACCACGGATACGTTTACTTAACAGAATGGAATGGTTCTTATCAATGTAAAAAACTTCTTTTAAAAGATAAAGACTATGATATAATTGGTAACTTTATTATTATGAAGAAAGCATTTGCAGCATTAGACCCAACGTTGCTAACAGCACCTAAACTAGAACTTGTCTTTACACAAATGGACAGTGGTTCATATGTTCCACCTAGCATGGTGAAACTTGGATTAGCATATGGTACTGAACCTCAAATACTTTCAAACACATTATACACACATGATGGTGTGCAAATAGATATAACTGGTAAAAATATTGAAAACGCTCAAGCAGGCGCTGCATTTGATCCTGTTAATGCAGTAATATTTGAAATGGAAAAGCGCATATATGCTGGACTAGTTAAAGAAGATAGCATGTACATTGACTTATATGGTCGAGCTGGAATAGAAAGATATAATTCTACAGTAGACTTTATACCAACACCACAAAACAACACATGGTTTACATTAAATGATTTAGACAACTATTTAGAAAAACATTATTACCAGTGGGCAAACCTTAATAAAATTACAAGTTTAAATACATCTGGATATTATGATGCAGCTGATCCATTTACATGGAACTATAGTACAATATCATTGTTAGGCACTGATAAATTGCCCGGACATTACAAGGGTGCATACACACATATATTTGGAACAACCACTCCACACATTACACCATGGCACATGCTAGGGCATGGATTTAAGCCAAGTTGGTGGGACGATCATTATAGCTGGAAAGATACTGCAAATGGTGGTGACGATGCAAAACGAGCAGCACTAATTGACGCATTGAAAAAAGGTATAGTATCAAAGCCAACAGCAGGCAACACAGTACAGGTTGTAGCTAATGCAAGAAACACATGGGACTGGGCTACTAAATGCCCAGTAACAACAGCAGGCGTCTTAGCCGATCCTAGTATAGTATTAGGCATGCCAGCAAATGTAGACAAGGCAGCAAACTTTGTGTTTGGCGATTGGGGACCAGTTGAGCAAATGTGGAGAACTAATGCAATTGGCCAAGCAATGACAGTTGATGCTATAATAAAATTAGTACCCGGCAAAGCATGGACAAACTTTTTCCAACCTGGCTTTATTTCTCAATACGGTAATGTTGTAAAAAATACAACTCGTTACTCAGGCATGTTAGCATCAAGTAATCAATATAAAATGCCAGGAGAGATATATGGAAATTCTGTTACTAGCATAGATGTTATTAATACAAACGATGACAGACCAGGTACACTAGAAGCAACAGGCTCACTTAAAATTATGGATGATTATGAAAGTACTATTGCTACAGCAACATATAGACTTAATGAATATCCAGCAGCTACTGGTTCTATTAGAAGTATTAGTGTAACTGACCGTGGACTTGATTTTACTGGAACTCCGGTGGTAGCATACGTAGGCACAACAGGAGCAGCAACAGGACTTAGTATTGATGTAACACTTGCAGAAGTTCCATTTGTAGCTAACGGTATTGCTCAAGCACAGTATAATTACATAAAGAGAAATCAACATAACGTTAGTCAAACAGAATTATATAAAAATTTAACAACTAAGCTACAACAAAAGTTATGCGGATTTACTAGTAAACATTTATTAGACTTGTCAGCAGAAAGTAGTTTAACTGGTGACTTTGAATTAGGTGAAGGCGACTTTAATATTGCAATGTACAGAGGTGCAGTTACAGATTCATTAACAGCAAGTGCAGTATTTGTTAAGAAAACACTAACTGGTTATTCAGTAACAGGCGTTAGCAACAACAATAGAGAGTTTAAATTCTTAGAACCAAATCTAGTTAATGCAGTAGATTATAATACTGTAACTATTTCAGATCAACAAATAAGAAGATATAATAAATTCGTAACAACTGCAAGCATAGCAGAGTACGACACAGTATTCCAAAAAGTACAAGACACCTATAACTTCCTCAGAGGATATTGGGAATGGATGCGTGTCAGTGGATACACAACTCAATATGATGGCGACAGCATAGCATCAGCATTTGTTACATGGTCGCTTACAGCAGAAGTAGGCAATGTATACATTTTACAAATTGGCAGAGAAGTAAAATTCAAACCAACACATGGTCATGTATATGAATATAACCAATTAAGTTATAATGGTAACGGTGTACTTTCAACAGACAGCGGAACAATACAAAATAAAGATTTAAGTATATCACGTGCAGATGGCACAGTATCGCTTCAAACAAAGAATGCGGAATTCTTTGGAAGTATTACTAGTGCAATATTAGATTACGAACATGTTATTATATTTGAAAATAAAACAACACAAGGTATACATTTATTTGATGACGTTAAGAACAGACGTCAGACAAGATTATTATTACGTGGACAGCGTACACAAAACTGGACAGGTGAAAAGAAAGCACCTGGTTACTTAGTATCTGATAATACAATTATTCAGAACTTTGACAGTGCAGTACAAAGTATAGACGACATGTACAGAACAGATGTAAATGAATTTAATGCATCATTTTCTAAAGCAAAAGATTTAACAATAGGAAATATAGACGGTACAATGCTTGATGGCTTAGGGCTTGATAAGAACGTACTTACAAATTTCTATCAAGGAATGATTAAAGACAAGGGTACTAAAAATGCTATTGAACATATTGGTAAGAGTAGATTATTAGATGGTGATGCAACAACAGTATCAGTGTACGAACAGTATATGTTTAGACAATCAGAACTTGGTAACAACGACATGGAAGATCCACTTGAGATAGAAATAGTTTCTAAAGATATTAATTCATCTCCACAAACAGTTTCGCTTGCCTCTTCTGGAACAAATGCTAATACAATTTATACAACAAGTAAAAAGATTATTAACGACAAAGCCATTACATTTGAAACAAAGAGTTACAAAGATTCAGATTCAGATATACTCACAGGTGGCGAACCACTTGAAAATGAAACAAGATATCATATTGCAGATGCATTTCAATTAAGTACTGTGTTTGATAGTACTGCTAACTATGCAATTATTCCAACTTGGAATAGTTATACAAGTTATAAGAAAGGCGATCAAGTAAGACATGAAGGTAAATTATTAGAATGTACAGTAGATTATACTGGACTAACTGAGCAATCTTCTACTATAATACTTGACGGTACAGTTTCTTTCCCATCATTTGTATATAACACTGTAGCAAACATTGCAGGCACAACTGTCACATTACAAAAGCAACAACTAGAATACAGTAATATTGTTGCAACTGGTACAGTTTCAAACCCTACACTAATGCCAGGCGCTGTATTAATTATTGACGGAGCAAGTATTCCGTTTAGTAAAAGTACAGATGTTCCAACAGTATCCGAAATGCCATACTTACAAGGCATATCAGGACCTGTTGCATTTTCAAATGTTACAGGAAAAACTATTTCAATTACAATTGATCCAGATGGGACTGGTACATCACCAGTAACGACAGCTATTGACTTTGATACAACACCATCAGACGTGGTTGAAAACTTTACAGGTGTATTAAACAAAACAGACTTTATAATAGCACAAGCATTAACAGGCAGTACATACAGCGTAGGCAGTGTTACAATAGATGGTGCAAACGAAACTGGGTATACTGTAAGTGGGCAGGATATTATATTTACATCAGCACCAATTGCCGGCGCAGCTATTGTAATTACCTTAGTACATTTACCACATCAGAAAACTGATATAGAGATTAGAGATAAAATAAATGCAGCAGGTATTGCTAGTTTTGCAGCATCTATAGTAGATGTAAGTGGAGTTAATGTATTAAAATTAATATATACTACATCTCATGTAGATGCTATATTAAAAATTGAACCAGGTGCAACAAATGCTGATTTAGGATTTAATATAGCAGGACAAGAAGACACTCCAACAAGTGTATTAATTGCTACACCACAGGCATTAACTTTAGCAGAAATTAAAGATGCAATAAATGCAGTAGCAAACGTTAATGCATTGGTACCAGCATTAACAAAAATAACAGCCTCAGCACCAGGACAATATTTAATATTAACAAGTACTAATCGTACAGCAGCAAACTTAATAGTAACAGGCGCAGGTGCCACTACTGTTGGGTTAACAGGTGCAAGTGGCTCCGCAGTTGGAAATTATCCATATGTTGAAACACCTGTAAATGTTCCGGCAGACATGGGATATGCAGTTGCTAGAATACAAGAAGAATTAGTAGCACAATCACTTGATTCAATAGTTAGTGCAACAGTTGTACAAAACAGAATTAGAATAACATCAACAGCAACAACGCTAACAATGGGAACAACTACATTTAATACTTTAGCTGGTCTCGAAACAGGTACAGTGACTTCAGCAGAAAGTACTATTGTAAATGTATTTGACACAGCTAACTGGATTGATGTAGCAGTTGACCCAGCATTATATAACATACTAGTAACTGATGATAGTAATTTTGAAGTTGAAACATCGGGAACTATTGTTACTAAGTTTTGGGGCTGGAACGTATTACAAGTGCAAAACAATCTAACACCATTGTATACAAAGAGTACACCTAACATAACTGAAACATTTGTTGGTGATGCAACAACCACTGTGTTCACAACAGTGTCTGATGTGTCAGCTACTACGTACAGCATACAGGCTGTGGTTGTAGATAGTGTGCCTCAGGTCGTAACAACCGACTTTACAGTAAGTGGACAAGTAATTACATTTATAACAGCTCCCGCAGCAACCGCTGTTATCCAAGTTACAATGAAACATGCTACAACAATAGGATGTGGTATTTGTGCAGGCACATCAAGTAAAGATGGAAATGATGCTGAAATAACTACTAACGTAGCACACGGGTTGCAAGTAGGTGATTATGTACAATTATTAAACACAACCACTACACCTAAGATTGATGGCATACACAAAGTAACAAAGATTAGTGCAAACACATCAATATTTTATATAGATGAATACATTGAATCATGTGGTAATGCTGTATCTGTACTGCCTTTAGTTACAACTAGATTCGCAGACACAGCTGCAATGAATGCTACATATACAAATCCACGTTGGTATTTAGAAGTAGACAAACTTGTATGGGCTTCTAGGACAGTACTTACATCAGGCGCTGAAGCAACACGCGGTACGTATGTACGTAAAACTAAAATTGATCCAAATGGAACTAGTACAATTCCTGATACATTTACATTTGTAAGAGACACAACAAGACGACCTACTAACAAAGACATTGACAGTATTGTAATTTATAACCATGCTGACAACAGAGCTAAAGCACAACTAGAAGTTTGGGATCCAATAAGAAAGATCATTCCAGGTATTGCTAGTCAAAACTTAGATTATAGTAACAGTGCAGATAACGCAATTTATACACACTCAACTGATATAACACATTTAGTTGACGAAGATACATCATGGGGCGAAGACCAAATAGGAACCAGATGGTGGGATTTATCTACAGTAAGATATTATGATTACGACCAAGGATCTTCTTCTTATAAAGCATCCACGTGGGGTAAGCTATACCCAGGTAGTAGTGTAGATGTATACGAATGGATTAAGTCAACAGTTGCACCAGATGATTATGCAGCAGCAGTTGAAAAGAATACTGAGATGTTTGGAACAGTAGCAACTGGCACAGCGTTCAGTGTGTACAACAGCCTTACAGAAGAAAACTTATATTACTACACATCAGTAGAAGAATGGAACCCACGAACAAGTTCATACATAGATGTATATTATTATTGGGTGAAAAACAAAACAACAACTACAGATACGAGAACATTGTCTGCAGCAGATGTAGCAAACATAATTAAAGATCCTACAGCAAACGGCGTAAGTTGGTTTGCAGTAATTAGCAGTAATGAATTTATTATTGACAATATTAGTTACTACATTGAAGATAAGAATACAGTATTACAAATTAATAAAAAGGGTGACAAATATAAGTCACACAATGAATGGACACTGATTGCAGAATCAAATGATATAATTCCTGAGTACTATATAAATCGTATGAAGCGTAACCTAGCTGGTAGAACTGATACTAAACTTAGAATACCTTTTAGTTCATTACACAGATTTAATAAGTATGGAGATGATTTAGATATTGGACAAGCATGGTTTAATGATTTATCTGATGCAAGGCGTAATGCAGTTATAACAATTAACAGTTTATTGCAATATGTAAACCTTGACCAAGCATATAAGAATACATGGGATAGAACATTGGTTGCAAACAACTTCCCAACAGTATTATGGAACTGGCATGATTACAAACTAGAATCATACACCGGAACTATTAATCATACATTACAAATTGGTGCTTACTCTCAGCTAGCTAATATAAATAGAGATAGGCATTTAGTTGTAAAAATTCCTGTATTTGATAGAGATGTTCAACTTGACAGAAGTGAGATTTATGCTTATAATACAGTTACAAAACTGTGGGATTTAGTACACAAGAGAAATGTAACAGTTCAGTTTAATGTTAGCTTGCTATCATTAGAAGGTGGATGGGACCAGGGCGCATGGGATACTGCAGGTTGGGACCAAGCAGACTTATCAGAATATTGGGAAACATTAATTACAGCATTGCACAAAGATATATTTGTTCAATACAACATTGGTGAAATGAACACGTTCTTCTTTAGTGTTGTTAAGTATATACTTGCTAGCTTTGCTCAAACAAACTGGATTAGAAAAACAGCATATGTTCAATTAGAATTTAATAATACAATAGATACAAAAACTAGAAAGTATAAGAAAGATAAAACTAATAGTGCAATAGGTTATATCCAAGAAGTTAAGCCCTTTCATACAAAAATTAGTACAACCACAAACAAGTATTTTCATAGAGATACAGTTGGACTAACATTAACTGAAACACCACAAACAGTTATATCTGTTAAACATTTTGATATTGATGCTGCATTCGGCGGCACAACATATACAGCTGAAGCATTTGGAACTGATACTGCTACAACAACATTAACCGGTGGTGACTTTACTACTAACCACACTAACACAGATATTGTTAGTGGTGTTGGATATAACAGCCCAGAGTACTTTAACTATACAACAGATGGAACAAACAGAAATAGTTTAGTAGAAATTAAACCACTAGAGTTATTAAGAATTAATGTGCAGACTAACACAGCAGGCAGTACACACAACACTGCTTCGAGAACATTTGCACACATACAAGATGCAAGCGGGTATGTGAGAACATACGCATTGTTAGAATCTAAAGAAGCAGCACTAGCTGCTGATTTAACTATAGTTGCAACAAGCATAAGTGTAGCAAGTACATCAAACTTTGATGATACTGGAATTGCGTATGTTGGTGGTGAACTAATAGAATATATAAAAGAAAATTCAACGACACTCAATGTTTTAAAACGTGGAGTAGCAGGAACATTTGCTACAGCAGCAAGTACAGGAACCTCAATAACACAAGTTAACACAGCAGAACTTACGTTTGCTAATGAGATTCCAAGTGCGCCACAGTACAATGCATTAAGTGATACGATTTTAAATAGCCCAGGCTCAACAATAGCACAAGAGTTGCTTAATTTAGGCAAGGGTATTGAATTATAATACTATTTAATATTTTGTATAAATAGTGTATAAGGAATAGGAATAATGAAAACATTAAATGAAAACTCAAGTGTTAAGGTAGAAGGCCACGTTGTAATCAAAGACTTTGATTCAGGTGAAGTTTTACTTGACAAATACAACGCAATAAACTTTCAGAATTTTGCAATGGCAGTAGCAAAGGCTATGGCTAACCAAGCAATTGCTGGAAGTACAGAAAAATATTTTATATCCAAATTAGCGTTTGGTTATGGAGGCACAACGATTGGTGCGAATGGAAATATTACATATAAAGATGCTAGAGTATCCGGAGAAGCTGTAAGTGGATTATATTCACCCAGTCCAGCTACAATTGGTGCAAACGCAGTAACAGATCCACTGCAAGTAGCAGTAACAACATTTACTGTAAACAATGCACAGAATCAACCATATTCAGATTTAGAATGTAAAACTATTTTAGATTACAATCAACCTGATGCAACTGGGCCAGCTATAGATAATTCAGCAAACTTTGATACAGCAGATGATTTTGTATTTGATGAAATTGCATTAATGACTGAAGCCGGAACATACTTAACACATTTAATTTTTCATCCTATCCAAAAAAGTAATAACAGAAAGTTAGAGATACTTTATACTCTAAGAATAAGAGCAGGAGTTTAACATATGGCATATACAATAAATAAATTTGGCGTAGCTGATATTATAGTAGAAGATGCTGAACTGAATACAACCACTTCATTAAGTTTAGTAGGTAAAGACAGACTTGGATATGGCGAAGCTATTGCACAAAACTCTGTTAAGCTATTAGAAAATTTTGCTAGTGAAACAGCACCAACAGACGCACAAGCAATAGAAGGTCAGCTATGGTGGAAGCCTAGCACAAACATATTACACATTAGACACACTCCTATTGTTAGCGGTGTTGCAGGAACTCCAGTATGGTTAACAATTGATGCTGGCAGTAGTCTTGTAAAGATTTTAGACAGTGACGGTACAACATTGCATAACGTATTTGTAGAACGTGCAAACGGCGTTCCAGTAAGCATAGCAAGTTCAGAAGCACAGTGGACTATTGCTACTTCAGATATACATCATGCATTCTTTACAGACGATAGAACTGGAACAACGGGTGCAGCAACAATCAACCCAGGACTTAACTTAAATACTAAGTCAACATCAGACATGTCAGTTAACACTCCAAAACTTACAACGAAGAAAATTACAACCGGTGGTAACACGGTAGCTGGAACAATTGATGGTACGTGGACACTAGTTGCAGGCGCAAAGCTACAAGCAACATATGCGGATATTGCGGAGCTATACACGTCATCTGAAGAATACGAGCCAGGCACATTAGTAATGTTAGATGAATTAGATGAATCACTGCATGAGGTAACTCAAACACAACATGCACAAGATCCAGACATATTTGGAATAGTAACAACTGATCCAGCAATGTTAATGAACAGTACAGCAGAAGGTACTACTGTTGGTGTAGCGTTGGCTGGTAGAGTGCCTTGTAAAGTTACAGGTATCATACAAAAGGGCGACAGGATTATATCAAGTGACGTACCCGGGCACGGCAAGTCGGGGCGTGGATTAGATCACAATTGGAGACATGTTGTAGGCAGAGCCTTAGAATCAAAAACAACATTAGACGAAGGTATAATTGAAGTAGTAGTTGGAGCAAAGTAAATGCCGTATCCGTCAAGACCAGTTAATGTAAATAATAATGCAGCGGAAACTCCTACCGGAGCCACTGACGGACGAATCAAGGCAGCGGAGTGGAATGAACTAGTCCGATACTATAATGAAATATGGGCTGACAAAATAGCAGTACCAGTGTTTGATGCAGCTCATCATACTGATGTAGAGAGACGTTTTGGCTGGGGCCAAACACCAGCAGCATATACTCCGTTAGTTGACAACACTCAAGTAATATTAATAAATCACATAAACCAATCAGTTGCTCAATTAAATGCTGGCGTTGTTCATCAAGACGATCAGGCCGCACCTGTAACTAATTCAATTAAACCACAGTTCGCAGATACATATCCAATGAACTTAATCACTGCTACACACTACATTGGCATACTAGACAAGATAGAATCATTAACAACTAACAAATACCTAAGCGACTTTAATGACTTAAACTTAGCGGAACAAGTTTCGACTAACACTGCTACATGGACTGATGACCTAGCAGTAGAACATAAATTTACATTTAATACATACAGTGATGCAAGACATTTTTTTAACAGCGGTGGTGAACTAACATTTGAACTATCAATGGCGCAAGGCGGTAGTGCCGGTAACATGGTGTGGCAAGAACTATTTGATCAATTTGATAGTATACGTATAGGTGCAGAAACTTGTAAAGTTGTTACTGATGATGCTGGACAGTTTGATGTTATTGGCACAAGCTCAATTGTACCAAAGGGATTCTATACTGGAATCAACTACAATGGTGGTGTCTCTCAATATACCACAGTATTAGACGCTGGTGTATTTAGATATGCACCTGGCGACACGACACATGCATACGTGTTTGTACACAGTGAATATAATAGTAGAAGAATTAGAATACAATTAAAAGCAGAAGAGGCTAACAACAAATTTAATATATATGCTAGAGTTATTTTAGTAGAAGATGCAGACGATACATATGATATTACACAAGACATAACATTAACATCTGGTTATTCACAGCCAGCTAACGCAACTACTAGAGCAAGCGATCGTACAGTGAACGCAGTTGTATATCAATTTGATGAACGACTAGCACCTACTGTAACAGAACATGTTGGATGGACTGAGACAGATGTATCTGCAAGCGCAGCGGCAGCTGATATAGTAGAATACTTTACAGGTGTATTAAACCAAACAGACTTTACAATAGCACAAGCACTTGGAAGTAGTATACAAATTGGTGAAATAACAATAGATGACGTAGAGCAACAACCAACAGTTGACTATACATTAAGTGGGCAAGTAGTTACATTTATAACAGCACCAGCTGCAGCAACAGCTATTAAGGTTACTATAGTTAGCGGTCAGTTAACTAATTGGACATCAGCTGATCCAGGCAATGATTGGAATCAAACTGTTGATCCAACTGACGACCCTACTGTTTATACAGATCCAACCAACTAAACTAATCACAAAACACCATTGACAAATCACCATAAATAGTGTATTATATATGTATATAATAATATTCTAACAGGAGAGCTCTATGGACGAACGACTTGAAAAAGCATTAGACTTTAGTAACTATGCACTAACTATCAACAATCAAAAAAGAAACATTAGAAACAGAGTAGCACAGCTACAGATTGTACACTACATGGGCGGAGTGTTCTTAGCAGATCATGGAACAATTGCATTTGTAAAAACGTTAGTAGACATGAAGCATAAGAAATTTATTGTAATAGACAGTAAGAATAATCCAATCACAGTAAAAAGTGTTAAAGAATTATTAGAAAAATTAATGGACGCATACATTAGTGCTACTACAGAATTTGATATTGAAAACGAAAAGCTGAAGAAAGCACGTAATATTAAAACAATAATGGATTGGTAATGACCGAATACGATGCCAAGCAAGGCGTATGTTTCTTTGCTTACAATAACGATCAATTAGATTATGTAAAGATGGCTATACTTGCCTCTAAGTATGTTAAGAAGAACTTAAACTTACCAGTCTGTTTAATCACAGACGAGGGATCAGAAAGCTGGCTAGAACAAAGTCATTCCAAAGAAGTTATTAACGAAGCGTTTGATTATATTGTAATTACAAACGACGAAATGAAAACAAACACTAGACAACACTTTGATAGTCCGTGGGCTAATTTTGCAGCGCAATTTAATAACAGCAACAAACATAAGATATATCAATACAGTCCATTTGAACAAACACTATTACTGGACATTGACTACATTGTAAAAACAGATGCACTACTTAAATACTTTGATGATCGACACCCAGTGTGTATGTTTGACAACGCATTAACAGTTAGAAATGAATTGCCAGCTGAGCGAGAACGGTTCTTGTTTGATGCTGGAATTAAAATGTGGTGGAGTACAGTTGTGTATTTTGATCGCAGTGATTACAGCGAATTATTTTTTAATACGTGGGCACACGTTGCAGACAATTATGAATTCTATCAGTACCTATACAACTTTCCAAGTAAGCTATTCCGCACAGACTATTGTGTAAGTATAGCAGTACACATACTTGCTGGCATGCAAGACAATCAATCGTACCTTGGAAATTTTGATGACACTTCACTAGTAAATATAAATCAGAAAGATGATATTATAGAAACACAAAGTATTAATGAATGGATAGTACTATCACATGATCAGAAAGAAGAATGGAAAAATATTCTAGTTAAACTAGATAAACAGGACGTACACGTAATGAACAAGCGAGCATTAAACAGAGTTCAGGATACGTTGTTGGAGTATTTTAATGAGTGAGAAAGAACATAGAGGCTATGTAATATTAGCAATGCAAGACTTTGAATATGAGCAAGCTACTGCTCTTGCATACAGTATTAAGATACATAACAAAGATGCTAGCGTAGCATTAGTAACTAATTATATTGATCGAGTGCCAGCACACTATACTGATATATTTGATCATATAATTGCATTACCGTTTGGGTCAAATGAAATTACAAGAACAAACGATTGGCAACTATACTGGGCAACTCCATACACACATAATATTGTTATTGATTGTGCTAGCCTTGTTAAAGAAAATCATATCACTGCATGGGAATATTTAGAAGATCATTATGATATGTATTTGTTTAACAATGTGTTTGACTTTAAAGGAATACCAGTAGAGAATAAAAAGTTTAATACATTCCAAGAAGAATATAAACTTAACACAGTATACTCGCATATGTATTATTTTAAACACGATACAGATTTAGCACTTGCATTCTTTAAACTAGCAGATGTGTTTATGCAGAACTGGAGAGATGTGTTTAATAATTATTTTACACAGGCACATGTTCCAACACATTATGATAGTAACATCATGTACAGCTTGCTTAATACAATTGTATTACACGACAGTAGGCCTATACATACTAACATTATTCAAACAGTAGACATGCCCAGTACATTAGAAAACAGATCAATAGGCAAGTGGGACAAGTGGACTGATAGACTAAATGTATGGAACAGTAATGGAGCAAAGGTAAAGATTCAAAACTTTGCAATAGCTACAAACCTATACTACGGAGAACAAGAGTTCATAACAGAAGATATTTTTAATGGTCACAGAGACACTTACAAGCAAACAGCAAAACGATAATCTTCGATCATACTTTGTAGTATTTGATACACACAGTGGTAAGATACATAAGATTAATAATAGTTATGTTGAAACAGTTGACGATGCACACACGCAAATAGAAACCGTTAACTCTGTTTGCAATGATATTATTAAAGGCAAAAAGTCTTTAAAGAAATATGGAATGGTGTGGGATGTTGTCAACGAAAAGTGGGACATTGGCAAGCGCAGTACAACATTAATAATTGAATCAAAACATAATAAGTTAATTCCATTTGATAAGAATATTGATCCAAGTACTGCTGAAATATTTGTAAAAGTATTTTACGATGCTCGTAAAATTGTAGTGGAAGCTAATAGAGAAAACATAACAAGTATAAAAAATCTAAGTGACATAACAGAAATATCAACTACTGAAACAAATCTACTAGATATTTATGTTACAAGAAAAAACGACCCAGATTATTTAATTAATACTATTAACATTGACCCATTAACATTATTTAAAAGAGGAAGACAGGATATATTTTTAAAAGATAGTTTAAGCACACATGTTGATTGGGAGAACATTAGCCTGTATGCAAAGTCAGTATTCAATACATACGGATGGAACATTCAGTCAGCCAACGCCAATACTGCTTCAACAGGAACACACAAAGTTGTACAACAATCAAATGTTGAAGATAGTTTTAACATAAATATTAACGTAGTAGATAATGTTATGAATATTGAAAGTAAGTTAACAGACGCAGAGAAATATTTCTTTGATGGGCGCAACAAAATGCGTTTTGTTGTATGCAACAATCATATAGATAATTTAGTTGGAGCATTTGAAGTATCAACTGATCAGCTATTACAAGATATGTCAACAGTTAATATAAATTTTAAATGGCCCGACAACCCTATACTACTATACAAAAACAATTACCTAGCAGTAAGCACACACGGAGAAACAGCATGAGCAAGATGACTAGCATAAACGAGTTTGACATTGTATTCATTAGTTACGATGAACCGAACGCAGATGAAAACTTTAACGATTTAATTAACAAATGTCCTTGGGCTAAACGTAGCCACGGAGTATTTGGAAGTGACGCAGCACACAAAGCCGCTGCAGATTTAGCAGAGACAGATAGGTTTATAACAATTGACGCAGATAACATTGTACGCGAAGATTTCTTTGGTGTTGAGATTGACATGAGTAAAATTAGTGATACAGATGTTGTTAGCTGGGCTGGCAAGAATACAATTAATGGATTAGTATATGGCAATGGCGGCATTAAGTGTTGGCCTAAAGATGTTGTGTATGGAATGCAAACACATGAGAATGCACCAGCTGGAGATAAACGAGCGCAGGTTGATTTCTGTTGGAACATTAACTACGTGCAGATGAATAATATTTACTGTGATGTAATGAATAATGCTAGTCCATTACAAGCATGGAGAGCAGGTTTCCGTGAAGGTGTTAAGATGGGACTAGTAGATGGTGACGTAGTTGATCCTACAAACTTAAAAGAATTAGTACACAATAAAAATTATAAACGACTACTTACATGGATGAGTGTTGGTGATGACTGTGAGAATGGACTATGGGCAATCTATGGCGCACGTCTTGGATGTCACATGACAAACATCGGTAGAGAAGATTGGGACTGGACAAACGTAAGAGACTTTGATTGGTTAACAAAATACTTTAACGAAAATGTATTACCAAACTTTGAAGCAGACAGTGACGAGCTATGCCCACGCACAGGTATGCGTTGGAACTATAAAACATTACAAGATGAAAGCAACAGACTTGGATACGAACTACGTTCTAAATTAGATTTAGAAATTGCAGATATGGGCAAAGAAGGTTCTCGCTTCTTTAAAGAAGTATACATTAATCCTAGCCGCATGGGAGCTCAAATTAAAGAAGAACAGGTGGAAGATACATTAGAATGAATATAGGTGTGGACATAGTTTCTATTAATAGAATACGAACTGTATTTGAAAAATACGGAACACGGTTTACTGATCATTTTCTAACTGAGTCTGAAAAAGAAAACAAACTAACAGCAGAGTACTTAGCTAAGTGCTGGGCAGTTAAAGAGGCAGCTATTAAAGCAAGTGGTGTAGTTGATGCTAAACAATTTGCGTATGGCAAGAATGGTAAACAACCTATTGTAGTTACTGACGTTACTGGTACTTGGAACTTGAGTGTCTCAGATGAAAAAGAATATGCAATAGCAACAGTGATAAAATCAGATGAGTAAGCAAACTAAAGACTTTGATTGGGAATTAAATTCTGTAACAAACGAGTTTGATCCTGGGCTTCGTAATCAACAACATATGAAGTCATTGCTTAACAGCACAGGTCCTGGTATGTGTTTAGCTAAATGGACACAGGTTACTATGCACTTAGGCAACGGCACTACACATAGTTGTCATCACCCTGCTCCACACAAGATACCACTAGAAGAAATAAAAAATAATCCTAGTGCATTGCATAATACAAAGTTTAAAAAAGAACAACGCAAACAAATGCTCAACGGCAAGCGTCCAAAGGAATGTGAATTTTGTTGGAGAGTGGAAGACAGTGGAGAGCAAAGCGATCGTGTGTATAAAAGTCTAGACTCGTTTAGTTTTAAACACCATGACACGATTGCAAAGTTAGTTGGCGATGAAGATATATTTCCTACGTATGTTGAAGTAAGTTTTGGAAACACATGCAATTTTAAATGTGCATATTGTGGGCCAGCCTATAGTAGTCAGTGGCAGCAAGAAATTAAAAAAGACGGCCCATACTTATTACCTGACATGACGTTTAATGATAACAACGGAGAACACTCTGAAGCACATATTCCACAGCGTGAACACAATCCATACATTGAAGCATTTTGGGAATGGTTCCCTGAAGCATACAAACATATGCATACGTTTCGTATCACAGGTGGTGAGCCGTTGCTAATAAAAGACACAATGAAAGTTATTGATTTCTTATTAGAGAATCCAAATCCTAATTTATCATTTGCAATAAACACTAACGCCTGTCCACCAGATGGCATGTGGGAAGAATTTACTGCAAAGATTAAACTACTTGAAGAAGGTAAATGTATTAAAGATTTTGTATTGTTCACTAGTGCTGAAGCAAGCGGTGACAAAAATGATTATGTTCGTTATGGCATGGACTACGAACTATGGAAAAAGAATATAGAATACTTTTTAGAAAACACACTATACGCAGGTGTTACTTGTATGAGTGCGTTTAACTTATTAAGTATCACATCTTTTAAGGAACTGTTAGTATGGATATTAAAACTTAAAAATGATTACAACTGGGCAGGTTGGGATAGGTGGCTACTTAACAAAGGACTTGACCGTCCTCCTATTAATAGCAATGCAGTGATAATGAACAAGCGGCAGTCGGTAAAGCCTGCTAGAGTATTAATAGATATTCCATATCTACGTCACCCAGCTTTCTTAGATGCAAGCATTGCATCACTTCCATTAGTTCAAGAGTACTTGTTACCTGCTATTGACTTTATGTACAAAAATTTGTCACATGGTGATTGGGGTGGCAATATAGGATTTGATGATTGGGAAGCAAGAAAGATGCGTAGGACTCTTGTTGGCATTGTTGATAAAGCCCAAGAACATTGTGATGACAGTGACATAACAACTAATCCAGTTACACGACAAAACAGAACTAGATTTTATAATTTTATAAACCAATATGATAAGCGTAGAGATACTAATTTCTTAGCAACGTTTCCAGAGTATGCAGAGTTTTATAAACTGTGTAAGCAAGAACACGTTATACTACACGACTTAAAAGCGCAAGGCAAAGCATGATACACGATCCTATAAAGTCCGTACACTCTAAAGTTGGGTTGTTGAATATATTGTTTACGCCTGGATCAAGTGGAACATTTTTAGCAAACATGCTAGCACAAGCAATAAGAGATCCTTGGTGGGAAGATTATGTTCCTGAAACACCAAACGAATTGTTTAGAGTAACAAATGAATCTCTCAACCCGTTTAATCATATTGCAATGACATGGCATCCTGTTAATATTCCTGAAACACATGATGTATTAAGTTTAACAGATATCAACTGGATTAACTTAATTGTTACACCCAACGAAGCAAAGTTTATAAAAGTATTATGGGCAATAAAAAGACAAGACTTTATTAATGTTACAAAGGAAGATATATTGTATAGACTTTCTGATGCTAGCGACGATGAGTTCCACGGTATGCATGCAATGCAAAGTCGCGTTGTGTCGACACTATCAGTTCATAATAATGTGCTAGACGTAAAGTTCAGTGATATATTTGTAGATGGAAATACAGACGTAATACTATCCATATTGAATACAGTATTCAAAGGACATTATGTTGCAACAGATGTAGTAAACAATATAGCAACACAATGCATGATTAAGCATTCCGCAGATATAAAACTACATAATGAGTTAATTGTTCCCGACGGCGATGGACTTATTGATTACATACTAGCTGAAGTATAAATCTAGCTGTCCGCTGTTCCTAAGCTCTAATGTTATATAGTGATTACCAAAGGTATACGCTGTATTTCTAATACCTCTCATATTAATATTTGACATACTTGTATCTAGTTCATCTCGGTACAATTTAAATCCTATATCATCAACATGAAACACATATGTAAACTCTGTGTTGGGCATAGCTGTTGCTATGCTACTAATCGATACTAACTTGTCTGGAATGTATTTACAAAATGCTATATTACGTAGTGCTACTTCAAATGGTGTTTGAAAGAAATTAAGCATATTATGCTTGCCATCAACTGTTGTATAGAACGGATCGCTGAATACAACATCAGGGTCGCATGTAGTTGTACCACTTAGTACTAACACACGTGTTGCATTTAAATGATATGCAAGCATACAACTGCTATGCCCGTTTTTACAATCTGCAATAACATTATACTCAGTGTTTGGAATTAACTGCTTAATGTAGTTGGCTAGTTTCTCTGGACCATTAAGGTCGTCATTTATCCCTTTATACATACAGCTATCATACAACACAGGGTTGTGATGGCTTCTCCTTACATCATCTACTATGCTTATAACATTATAATCAGTATAATGATCTAACATCCAACTTAACTGATGTTCAATTGAATTTCTAGTAAGTTGAAGTAACCAACTACCTCCGCTTACTGCTACTATAGTTTTTGGCTTACCTCTGTCAATATATGACACGGCTAAGTTTTGATCCTGTATAGCATTCTCATGATGACTTGGGTACATCAATTGATCTATATCTTGTATCTTATCAAAATTATCTACACAGTACTGCCGCTGGTTAGCTGTAAGCTGCTCATCATTATCATATGCCATATGTTTTATGTTGAACTTATTCATTTCAGTGTAAAAGTCTATAGCCTGCTTGCTGTTAGCAAAGCTCCAATCCTTGCTAGTAATGTAATCTACAATTGAACAATCGGTTACAGTTGGATGATAAAATTTCATTTATTTTCCACCGTGCCAGTTAGGACCAATTATAGTATCGTATTGTACTTCAAGTTCGTCATCAGTCATGTTGGCTAAGTCTGGTATTACATTATCTTCCCAATACTCTGCTCTTACTGGAAACGGTGCAATGGCTGTTAATCTAAAATCATGTGGGTTGGAATGTAATGCTTTGCGACCTATATCTTCTCTACCTCTTATTATATAAGGAAACATACTAGTAGGTATAGTCATTTTTTTAGCAAGGGACGCTATCATTTCGTGTGTATCAATTACTGGATATCCAGTGTTAAGTTTCTGTACAGAATAATTACTTATATGCTTGCTAGGAATATATTCCATAGCATCGTATACTAGGTTATCTAAAGCAGTTCCAACGCCAAACAGAAACATGTCCTGGCCATTTGGATACATAAATGTGTTATTATATCTTCTAATAAGTTCTATGGGTTGTAGTAATATTAAATTCTTGTCAGCAGTATTAAACGACATGCGAGTATCAACTGGGCAATTTGTTAATTCATTAACCACAGTTCTAAATGCATGCTGTGGCCATACTAACACATCATACCGTTGCATAACAACTAGGTCGTATGTTATGTGAGTAGCCGCTTCGTGTTTTTGCTTTAGCATAATACTATCTGCCCACCCGGCTAACACTTTACATCCCACAATAGACCGGTCAATATCTAAAAGTTGTTCTTCGTATTCAGTAGTGTATATTTTAAATTCTACTGGATTATACGCATCGTGTATTTGTTTAGATTGGTACTTAACTGTATCAGATGATAAGAGTTGTTGTTGTCTGAAATCTTTAATTCCTGACTTTTCATTGTAGTGCGGTCTTGTATATGAAGTTTCATATTCTTTTAAACTACAAAAGAAATCTACGTTTACACCTGGCATGTCGTAGAATTTCTTTATGTATTCTTTACACGCATCGCCAGTACGGTACTGTCCATACATGCAAACAGCTACGTTCTTAATGACTATACTACTTTGTACAGCATCTGTCATGTAAATGATTCCAATTCAGTATATTGCAGGTTCCGTTGCCACATTGTTCTGACTAATATTTCATGTGCAGTATCACGTTCTAGTACAGCTGGTTCGTTTTTGTAACCATCAATCCATTTCCATAGTGTTACTAGTTTCATAAAACTACTATAACTTGTTACAAATGCAGTTGGTATCGGCCATGGTTGAGGAACGTGTTCCCAACTATACTCTGGGTATCTTAACTTATCAAATATAATTGCGCTATTAGGAAGTGTATTAAATTTTTCTAATAATTTGCTGAAGTCAAAATCACCTGTGCTTGCACATACTGTACACGAATTATTAGCAAGTTCGTGTTGACCAAACTTAGTATACATGTCAACACCATTCTGCCAATGAGCTTTAAAGTTGCCAAACAAAGAATGTTCATATTGATCCCAACCGTCTGAACCACATTGGGTTGATATAAACGTATCCCAATGTCCCGGCGCTGTTGGTATAGCTTCCTCAGTGGCAACAATACTTAATAGTATCAATTAATTCTCCCTATCATTAACTACACATATATTTATCATAAATACATACATGCCTACTAAACTAATAAACACTTTTATACTTCCAGAAGTACAACAAGAGTTAGATACTGTTGTGCCACAACTCAATGGCAGACACGCATATGAAACAAATATTAAACAATGGCTATCGCCTATAGTAGACTTAACGGGCTTCTTTGTTTATCCAGTAAATGGAATAACAGAAGCAATCAACTGGTGGGCAAGTAAAGAACAACGCAACATACACAAAGCCGAAGGTGACTACGAATGGGTTGAAGAAGGTATGCATAACTTGTGGGCTAAATCAAATGATGTACTGTATATGTCTTGTCCAAGTTCCATAGATGGAAACTATGTAGATATTCCAACTGATGTTCCAGTGGTGCTAGACATTGCATACGTAGGAACTACACCTATTAAAAAAATTAACATAACGCCCAATGTTGAAAAAGTATTTTTTAGTTTAAGCAAACCTTTTGGAATAAGCAATATAAGAACAGGTTGGTACTTTACAAGACGTCCAGATGCACGATTACATATGCTAACTATAGAAGCAATGTATTATAACAAGTGTGCTTTACAGTACGCAGAGCACTTGATAAATACATACAGCATAGATTATATACACAGTAAACTAAAAGATGCACAACTTCAAGTATGTAATGAACTAGATATTACACCAAGCGATTGTGTTTGGTTAGCCACTTCAACCAATGACAAGTATATAAACTACAGACGCACTAACAATATAGCTAGGCTTTGTATCACAGAACTATTAAAGGAAATATAATGGAAAAACACGCAGACAAAAATGTAACTGCATCACAACGTGTGGATGCAAAAGCATACGAAGAAATGAACATGCCTATGTCAGGTAACCCAGAACAAGATAATATTACTATACTAGATGACAAGCCACCGCTGTTTCACAGCATACCGGAATACGATATTGAAAACAATCCATTTAGCTTCTTGTACGTGGACATGACATACGACTGCAATATGGAATGTGAATTTTGTTACAACCCAGTGCGTACATACAGTACATTAGACATTGAATGGTTTGAAGATGTGTGTGCTAGGCTACCGCACCCAGTTAACTTTAGACTGTTGGGCGGTGAACCAACGCTATACCCAGACCTAGAAAGAGCATTAGATGCATGTACAAAATATGGTCACCAGGCAGCAGTAGTCACAAACGGATTACGTTTAGCTAGCATGAACTATGCAAAAAAACTTAAAGCAGTTTTAGATCGTAATCCTACAGTAAATGTATCGCTGTCAATGAATGGTGGAATGCATCATGATGATTGGTATGTAGCTATTGATGGTGAGAGCAGACGTGCTAAGAAAGTTAAAGCATTAGAAAATATGTTAGAGCTAGGTTATCGTAGGCTATGTATTAACGCTATTATTGTTAAAGGTCTTAACGAAGGACTTGTACAAGAATTTTATGACAAAGCATTACAACACCCAGGACAAATTACAAACATTAGATTCCGTACAGCAGCCAAGCAAGGTCGTTGGGACGAAGAGATATTTGATGAAGGTGAACAAACAAGTTACACAGGACTACAGCTTGACGAATACATTAAAAGTGTTATACCAGAAGCACGTAATCCAATTAAAACTATTAGAGATGGATACAATCCTAGCACAGGCAGTGGTGTAAGAATTAATAACCCAGACTTAAAGTGTAACCAGTGTTGCTTTATGTATTACATACGACCACAACTGTGGGTAGCAACTGTAGAGTTTGGATCACATAACAGTGCATTGTGTTGGCGCCGTGGACAACTGGTGCAAGGCAACCAAGTCATACAACCATTCCATCACTACATGGACGAGCTTAGTAGATATATTCAAACATACAAGCCCAGCGGTATCAGAGAAACTGCTAAAACAAAAAGCATACCAATACAAGAATAGGAAAACACTATGAACAAAGAAGAAACAAGAGCAAAGATGCAAGCAATATTAACTGAAGGATTATTTCTTAAAAGCGATGATACCTTTGATATGGCAAGCACGTTTGGTGGCGACTTAGGTTTAGATAGTTTAGATAAAATCGAAGTTAAGCTAACACTCGAAGATGCATTAGGAATACTATTGCCTGAAGATAGTTTTGCAGGTGATGTTGATACTGTAGAAGATGCAGTTGATCTGATAATGAAACATGCATAAGTCAATCATATTTGATTTTGATGGGACACTAGCAGACTGTAAAGAGTTACATCAAACAGCATTTCGTAATGCTGTTATGCAGCTGTGTCCTAGTGCAGAGTTTAAAGATGAAGATATAGAAGGTAGACCCACACGTGAGAAGATACGCATACTGCATACAATGGGATACGAGTTTAA
>Ga0209482_1000508_pt1 | contig 33092 bp, 37 predicted proteins | sample CoawatmetaG10DNA_FD_187512 | JGI IMG/M metagenome (GOLD analysis project Ga0209482, IMG submission 187512) | Marine microbial communities from the West Antarctic Peninsula - Coastal water metaG104-DNA (SPAdes) (version 2) | ecosystem: Environmental > Aquatic > Marine > Coastal ...
AAATAATACTGTAAATAATACTGTAAATATTACTGTAAATAATACTGTAAATAATACTGTAAATAATACTGAAAATACTACTGTAAATAATACTGTAAATAATACTGTAAATAATACTGTAAATAAACAAGAGTTTCGATTTACAAAAGTTCTCACAAAATATAGTACCGAATATAATAATATAATTTTTATGCAAAATTTATGTCAAAAACTAGGACTCGATAAAAAAGATGTGATAACATACTTCACACAACTCCGTGAAAAATATTCGGAAATTGAAATATTAGATATGCACAGTTATAATGATTTGACAAAATTAGATTTATCTAGAATTTATCGTTATATAGACAAGTTTCATTGTGTATAATTATTGCTTCAGCGTCGCCTTAATTTTTCCAAGAGCTTTGAGTTTGTGATATACCGCTAGGTTTAAATCGGTACCATTTGCAAATAGTAGCCGCCGCGTTTCATTCCATTCGCTAATTAACATAGGAGAAACTTTAGTTTTACGATGAGACATATACTCATTCGGCCCATCATAGTATAAAATATTAGGATCTTTATTGAAGCTTTCACTGTGATTTCCTTTCCGATCATAATACCCCTGATTGTCGCATTTACCAGTGGAATCTACCACGCGGAAGAGACGCAGTGAATTGATTGAGTCACTTTTCCAGGGATATGTATCACCAGTCACTGCATTTACAACAAGACGACCTTTTTGGTTAGATGGATAATACATGCGTTTCATTGACTTGCTTTGTGGCTTTGTCTGAGAATCGACATCAATTCCGTGCACAGTGGTTTTTGTCATGTTAGAAGACGGCATATTATAGTATTATATGTCTAGTATTATCCAGTTCAATTTTTTGAAATAAATATAGTTAATTTATTATAATTAATTAACTATATTTATATTTATTTATGATTTCATCATGCCGAAACTAATTCAAGACGCTTGATATGCTGGTCGCGTTTCATTAGAAGGGTTGATAATTCATTTATCTTATTTTGTTGTTCTTCTAGTATGTTAACAACCTCTGCAGTCGTAAGTTGCCGTGGTGTTCCATCGTCTTGTTGAACAATTACTTGTGTTAATTGGTCGGCAGGATTTTGCTGAATATTATTTTGCATCTGTGGTTGCATCTGTTCTTGCATCTGTTGTTGCATCTGTTGTTGCATCTGTGCTTGCATCTGTTGTTGCATCTGTTGCTGTTGTTGTTGCTGTGCCATCTCTTCGCGTTCTTTTGTCATTTTTGCCATTTGTTTTATCACATCAGGTTTCATTTCCGGACTTCCAGGAGCATAATTTTCTATTTCTCCCGGTATAGTATTAATATATAGATCAATAAGAATTTTATCGCTAATAAAATCTGTTACCGCCAGTTTACTTTCATTTACAAATTGATTTGGATTTTTAAGCAGGTTTCTCTTATCAAAAGTATTTTGATCATGCGCAAATACTAGAATCGTTTTCATTGGATCTAACTGTACAAACGGAATTGTGTAGTCGTGTAAGAATTGTTTTTCTTCGGCTAAGCAAGCATCTTCGTCATATTTAGTAATAGATAATAGTTTTCGTTTAAATGCAAATGTTCCAGCAGTAGAATGAGTGGGACTATATGGTCCAAATTTATACATTTTATTAATGTCTTTAAAAAAACAATACAATTCACTAGACCCGGCACATAACGCATTTGGCGCAGACTGCAATCGTTTAACAGCATGCGAAATCCTGTCTGGTGGATAGTAATCATCGTCGTCCATATAAACCAAAATATCACCGGAGGTTTTTTCATGCATAAGATTTCTTTTTTTCCCAAGTGGCATTTTCTTATCATATTTAAAATATTTCACTTGTGGTATATGCATAACCAGGTCTTCTATTTTATCTGTTCCATCATCTATAATAATCCATTCTAGTAATTCTTTTGGATAATCCTGGTGTTCAAAACATCGAATCATTGCTTTAATAAATGGGCGTCGATTAAATGTCGGGGTGCATACACTTACACGTGGTTTAGTATTATATTTAACCTCTGTACATTCAGCGTTTTGTTTTGTTTGTTGTTTGCGTTTATGTTTTTTATTACCCATGAATAATAATTTAATAAGTGTTTATATAATAACTTTATGATTATAACGATATAATATATATAAAAACAATATAAATTATTTCATCGTTAATAGTAAATAGCAATGACAAAAGATACGAAAAAAGATATTAAAAAAGATATTAAAAAAGATATTAAAAAAGATATTAAAAAAGATATTACTACCAATACTATTACTTCTAATACAGAAGAAATTAAAATCCCTAAAAAAAGAGGACGCAAAAAAAAAATCCAAAGCGAAGATATTGATATCGAAAAAAATGCTAAACCGCCCCCCAAAAAACGTGGTAGAAAACCACGAGGAGGAAAATTTATAATACCTAACAAGAATGATAATAATAATACCCCATTAATTCAAAATATCATATTGCACTTAAAATGTAATATTCAAGATTTAAATAATACTCCTGCAGGTTGCTATAATATAGACGATAACGTTGAAACGTTTAATTTAAATCATAATAAAACATCTACATTAGTAGATAAAGAATTAACATTTAAAAATGTAAAAAAAAAAACTATAAATTATAAAGATAATAATAGTAAATTATCCGAAAAATTATTACTATTAGCTGCACAATTACATACTAATGAAATAATTAACGAGAAAGCCGCATGCTTTTGGTGCACATACGACTTTGATAATCCGCCAATATATATCCCCAAATTTAATTTAAGTGGCGTCTACCACTGCTATGGCTGTTTTTGTAGCCCGGAATGTGCTACGGCATTTTTATTTAAGGAATCAATAGATAGCTCGGTTAAGTTTGAGCAATATCATCTACTCAATTATTTATATAGTAAAATATATAATTATAATACCAATATTAAACCTGCTCCTCCACCACACTATATGTTAAATAAATTTTATGGTAATTTATCTATACAAGAGTATAGAAAATTATTAACTAATGAGAGATTATTACTTGTTATAGATAAACCATTGACACGTATATTGCCTGAGTTATATGATGATAATAGCATATTTTTGAATTCAGGCGTAATGTCTAGCGGAACGTATAATATACGTCGAAAAGTAACAGTTCAATCAAAAAAAGATATTGTAGAAGAGACATTTTCTGGAAAATAAAATACAATATACAATATACTGTATGTAATACATATAGTATATTGCTAACACCTTATATAATCACAAAAATATTATTATTGTTTAGATTCTAACTCCCTTTTCTTTCGATAATCCGCGCTAGCATCATCCATTAGTTTTCTTATTTCATAATATACCTTTTGGTTAGTTGTTTTAGGTGTAATTGTGTTTTTAAGTAGAGATTTATTGGTTGGATTCATATATTCGCGTATAATATCTATAACGTTGTTATTATGTTCCACGAGTTTACTTTTTATAGTTTCATCATCGTAATCCGTTTGACGTTTTATTATTTCTGTTATTTGTTGACGAACAGTTTCTGTAATTGGTTCATAAGAAGACGCCGTTTTATCGCCCATATAATAGCTATAGTTTATTTCAAATGATATTAAACGAATGCAGCATTTATATTATAATATGTTGGGACCTGAAGTAGTATTTGTCAAACAAGAACGCAGTGCTCATGCTAGTGCTCATGCTAGTGCTCATGCTAGTGCTCATGCTAGTGCTCATGCTAAACATACAATTGATATCGTCGACAGTGATAGCGATATTGAGCCTGAAGTAGAAAAAATTGTACATGCGATTAGTAGTAATATTAATACCGCTATTAAAACAACACTTCATCCTTTCGTGTCGCAATATAATTCTCGTAGGAATCAGCACCAAGTAATTTCTAGTGTTTTAAAGCAATTGCCCGAGTTTCAAAAATTAGTAACAGAAAACGCAGAACTGAAACTAGCGCTTCATAATATCGAAAATTCTATGCAATCAAAAAATAAAATCACACTTGAGGTAAATGAAAAACCGCAGTATACCACTAAAGAAAGTCCAATGGGTGATCCTATTATGAAAACTGTTCATCTGAATGATGATATAAATGATGATATAAATGATAATAAAAGTGATTTATTCGCAAGTAGCATGAACAATACTAAAAATAAAGAACTGATGGAGTCATTTTATAATGCTATTGGTGATGCTAGTGAATCAGACGAGGATACAGTAGAAACAGAAACTAGCGATGATACCACTAATTTAACGTATGATGCAGGATTCGGAAATAATAGTAAAGGTTCGTATGTAATCGATCGCGGGTTTGATGGTAATAATCCTAGTGCAACCGAATTATCTGAAAAAGAAGATATTAATAGCTCAGACGATGAGGAGGCTGAGGAGGAAGAGGTGGAGGAGGAAGAGGAGGAGGAGGATGACGAGGAAGAGGAGGTGGAAGAGGAAGAGGAGGTGGAAGAGGAAGAGGAGGAAGAGGCTGAGGAAGAGGCTGGGGAAGAGGAGGCTGAGGACGAGGACGAGGATGACGAGGTGGAAGAGGAAGAGGCTGAGGAAGAGGCTGGGGAAGAGAAAGAGGAAGAGGCTGAGGAAGAGGAAGAGGCTGAGGAAGAGGAAGAGGCTGAGGAAGAGGAAGAGGCTGAGGAAGAGGAAGAGGCTGAGGAAGAGGAAGAGGCTGAGGAAGAGGAAGAGGCTGAGGAAGAGGCTGGTGCGGAGGTGGAAGAGGACGAGCACGAGGATGCTGAGGAAGAGGAGGTATATATCGTTGAATTAGAAATAGATGGAAAGACAGTGCAATTTTACACAAATGATGATGAAAATGGGGATATGTATAAAATTTTAGAAAATGAAGACATAGGTGATATTGTCGGCGAGTTTAAGAATGGCGAAGCGATTTTACATAAATAATATATAATTATAATATAGAATGTTGTTAGATAATTTTTGCCCACCGGCGTTATTATATATCGCCTTTTCAATAACACATATTATTATAGACACAGTTAAGGGATTTAATAATACAGCAATTATTAAATTTTTAGTTATGATTGTATTTACAGTCATATTAAATTTGCTTTGTAGTATGGGGCTTAGCATGTTATCATGGTTTATAGTTTTTATTCCATTTATTATGATGACTATAGTATCGTCGGTATTATTATTTACTTTTGGATTATCGCCATCATCAGGAAAACTTAATTATAATATAGAATATCCAAAAGAACATTCACATAAGCAAACGAGTGATATAGATACTAATTATAATGGACATACACACACATATTATAAAAGAAAACAACCGATGAACTATAACACATATCCCCGCGGGAGTTATGGACATCAAACACATTTAGATAGAAATTATTATACAAATTCCAAAATTCATAGTGCATATGCTGCTGCCGCGGAAAAGGCTGCTGCCGATGCTAAGGCTTCTGCCGCTAAGGCAACCGCAGCAGCAGCAAAGATCTCAACAGACGCAAAAGCAGCAGCAGCAGCACAGCAAGCAGCAGCAACAGCGGCACAGCAAGCAGCAGCAGAACAGCAAGCAGCAGCAGCAGCAACAGCAGCAGCAACAGCAGCAGCAGATGCAGCACTGCCGTAGCTGAAGGGTGTTTTCGTTTGCGACATATCATTATTATGAACAAGTGTGTTGTCACATAAATTTAATAACGTATATCTATTATGTTACGTTTTCTTTTAACAACTCAGCCTACGGCAAAATATTAATCAAATAAATGTATTATAATTTATATATAAATAAAAAGTATTGTTATTTATATATACATGTTGGATTTTTTTCAGAATTATATTCCTGCAGCGATACAATATGCTTTAGTGCTTTTTACAATAAATTCGCTTATGTCTTTACGTGACATGGACGAATTTTATGGAACTATTGTTTGGTACAGTATTAAATGTTCTGCGACTTTACACCAAACTTGTCAATCATTTAAGAAACTTCTCAAATATAGTGGTATAATTACAAATAAACACCGCATTGAATATATTTCCAATGGTAAAATTATGAAAATAGTGACATTATATGGGAATATTATTGGTGAAAAACAGCTTCAATCCCTTAAACATTATGACCGGTATAATATAGATTTAATGATGTATACTGCTCCGGTTAATGATGATACAAATAAATGTGATATAGTTGTTGCTGACTCTATTTCAAATATTATATACCCCCCCGTTCCTGCAAAAAATCAAATGTATTCTTTAGCCATTTCATGGCCGACTGCTGCTGCCGATAACGATAGTGCTGCCGATAACGATAGTGCTCCTGATAACGATAGTGCTCCTGATAACGATAGTGCTCCTGATAACGATAGTGCTCCTGATAACGATAGTGCTGCCGATAACGATAGTGCTGCCGATAACGATAGTGCTGCCGATAACGGTGGTGAGCGCTTGGAGGAGAATTGTGGAAGATTTAAAAAAATAGAAGTCGAATTACCATACAACTTTTGTATAGAAGGAAATAAGCTATTTACTGAACCATTTATGATGTGGTTGTTCGAACATTATAACGTTCCTCACGATAAAACATATGCTAGAGATTATACAATCACATTTTTTGATAATACGATGACACCATATGTTATTACTAGAAAGAATAATATGTTAGTTGAGAACAATTTATTTAAAATAATTGACATTGAGAAAAATGATTCGGATACTGACGATAGTATAGATAGTACTGAACAACAAGAAATTGAGAAGAGTAATAATTGGTATGATTTTTTTTATTGAGCTGTTCATAAAATTATTATAGCATAAAATATATGTATAGTATCAATATAAATATATTAATACTATATTATTATATGGAGTCTATTTCAGTTTCAGGCGTAGATAAACAAGGACAGTTCACTCCATCTGTTCCTACTACAGCCAAAAACTGCACAATCCATAAATTAAGTGATAAATGGACACTTTGGGCGCATTTACCACATGATACGGATTGGTCAATAAAAAGCTATAAAAAATTGTTTACATTTGAAACGGTGGAGGAAGCATTAGCATTATATAAGAATATTCCCGATAAACTGATAGTAAATTGTATGCTTTTTTTGATGCGAGATGGAATTAACCCGATGTGGGAAGATACAAAAAATAGGGAAGGAGGGTGTTTTTCTTATAAGATTGCAAACAAGTCAGTTCTATCTATTTGGAAAAACTTATCCTATATGTTAATAGGAGAGTCTTTGATCCAAGATCATTCCGTATTGAAGACGATAAATGGTATTACAATATCGCCTAAAAAACATTTTTGTATCATTAAATTATGGTTTTCTACATGTAAATATCAGAATCCGGAGATAATTTCTACTGCATGCGGGTTGCAAACAACGGGTTGTTTGTTTAAAAAACATAAACCTGTGAATTAGGGATAATATAAATATATAAATTTATTTATCTATTTATTTATATATTTATTTATATATTTATTTATCTATTTATTTATTTATTTATTTATTTATTTATATGCTGGGCAATGGAGCTAAGCATAGTTTTATATCACCCAATGACGCTACATTATATTTAACAATTAATGGTAGATTATTTTCCAAATATATTTCTATTTGGCTACATAAATTTGTGCATTTAATAAAATAGCCAAGATTTTTAAGAGAGAATTCCCCTTGAATTATTTTTCCAATATTCTGTTTTACAACATATTCCATACTTCCATCTGATTCTGCGCGTCTAATTTCTGCATCAGCAAAACCTCCGGAGCATTTGAAGATAAGTTCTGCTCCGTTTGATGTTGCAACGGATTTAATCTCAATCTTATCTGATATACATGATAAATCCCTCACAATTTTTTGGAAGTCTACAGAAGGCAGAGTTAGTATAGAAGAGAATTTCACATCAGGCACCTCTAATTCTTCATTATCCGGTTCAATAAGGCGCAATTTTTGGATTTTCTGTTGTTTTATATCTCCATTTTCAAATTTAAGACCAAGATATTGTACAATACCATCTGCGTAATCCGCTTTCTCTATATAAATTGTTAATGTGTCATTATTATCAATAGTGCTGATTAATTTAAATAAATGAAACATGTTTACGCCTATTATAATTTTGTCTTTTTTGCATTCATATCCTTCGAAGTTTTCTGCATGAAGGGCAAGATGTGCTAGAATAGTGTGCGACTTATCCATATTAATGATTTTGATTCCTTCTGGCGTAAATATGATATTTGATTCCAATAAGATATCTTTGAGAGCGGTCATTAAGATACGAAAAGGGGCAATTTGAACAGTTTGTATTGTTAAAATATTTTTTTCTGCAAAATCTTGAGACATTTATTTATTATGCATAACACATCTTTAAATACTTATGTGAACCGCATATAATATAATGGGGTTAGTCCAAATTATATTATATGAAATTATATTATATGAAATTATATTATATGAAATTATATTATATGAAATGTATTTAATGACATATAAATATTATATTATAACATGATTTACATAAACAACACATTAACAAAGGCTATGAATACGGTGCAAAATATTCGTCCTCAACAATTTTCTCATATGGATGATAGCATATACCAATCACACACGGTATCGTATTTTATATTTATAAATGTAACTTGTTTTTTTATGATTTATATATTAGATAGTTTACTGAAAAAAGTGAACTGTAAGGCTAGGTGGTTCACTTTGCACGCCATAACAAATTATATAATTGCTGTGACAACCTTTACCGATGTTTTAGAATGTATCGCAAATCCATTGGTTTCCTCACACCCGATGACTATATCTATCGCGGGGAACATCGCTTGCACATTACATATTTATCATTGTGTTTTTTTTAAGTTGAGGTTTGAAGATTGGATACATCATTTTTTATCTTGTTTTGTATTTGCCCCCACATGTGTAAAGTTTACCTCGAAAGGATTATCAGTATTTTACTTTTTTTGTACTGGATTCCCTGGCGCGGTTGATTACACGGTATTATCACTTGTAAAAGATGGTCGTATTGCGAAGAAGAGCCAAAAGCGGATTGCTTCCTCGCTAAATGCTTATATTAGAATGCCTGGTGGCGTATTTTGTGCGGGACTTTTATTTAAAGATGGATTAAACATTTATTCGACAAATATTGCCGGGTTAGAATTAATCTTGATTTCCATTATGATTTATGCAAATTCATGTTTTTATGGCAAACAAGCTATGGAAAATTATGGTGTGTATAAAAAATAGATGCATGAGTTTTTCATTTTATTTACACAATCTACACCCATGTGGGTTTTTTCTTGCAGGACAATTTCCGGTGGTCGCCGCGGCTACTTGATTAGATTGTTGCAATATTTGGCGCGTTCTTTGTTGCATGGCAAGTCTTTGAACTTTATTACTAAAGTTAAGTGAAAATCTATTTCTGCGAATAGTTGTAGGATTTTTATACAAATGCATTTATACTATATGGAATGAAAAATAATTTATTATATATATATATATATATATATATATAATGAATGCCGCGTGGCAACGATTTCGTCCTGACCATGGAGGCACATGCGGAGACATTATTTAAAAGCATTTCACGAAGGAGCGAGGTGGTTCGAAACATTTTCTAACTATTTACATTTTATCCAAATAACATGTACGGCAAACCGGTAAATATTCCTCTGTGCCAATTCGTTCTTGTTCTTGTGCGTCTGTTTTTCTATGAGTAAATAAAGCCGGGCGTTTTTTGCAACAACCACAATACGAACGCAGTTTAGTGACTTTGTCGCAGAACGGAATCAGATTTAGCAAATCACCGAAGGCTTCGCGTCGAAAATCACCATCCAAACCACAGACATAAACCTTTTTATGATGCGTTTCCACTGCGCATTTTACCCAGTCCACAATATCTTTGAAGAACTGTCCTTCATTGATAAGAATAACTTCGCACTTCGCGAATGCATCGGGAATACTGGGTGTAGGAATCCTTTGCGCAATATTAGCAACTTCGTGTAGATGGAGCGCTTGCGTGCAAGGTATCTCACGACGATCATGTGTGGAAAGCTTTGTTCTGGAATATCTGGTATCGTGTGCATAATTAATAACAAGTGTGTTGATTTCACAAAAGGAAAACTGCTTATAAAGCTCGAGCAATTTCGATGTTTTTCCAGACCACATGGGACCAATGATAAGTTCTAAATAACCTTCCATATTTTGTTGCATGTTGTTTACTATTTGTCCATCAATTATATTTAATATAAAATAAATATAATTATTTTTGTGAATAAATATTTTTGTGAATAATTATTTTTGTGAATAATTATTTTTGTGAATAAATAAATATATGAAAAAGGCTTAATTGCGAGTTATATAACTAATATACATTTATGGATAAATCAACTGAACCATGGGTAGAAAAGTATCGACCCAATACATTAGACGATATAGTATTGGATTCTGTAAACACGACCATTATTCGTAATATAATAAAAACACAGACATTCCCGAATTTATTATTTTATGGTCCACCTGGAACAGGAAAAACGACTACTATTCTAAATTTAATAACAGATTATCAAAAAAATACAACAGGATATAATAAAAGTCTGGTGATACATTTAAATGCGTCGGATGAGAGGGGGATAGACACAATACGAAACGTGATTTCAGAATTTGCTGGTTCAAATGGGTTATTTCAAAACGGTCTAAAATTCGTTATATTGGATGAGATTGATTCCATGACTAAAATTGCACAACAAGCACTTAAGATTCTTATTCAAAATATTAATACCCCAACCCGGTTTTGTTTAATTACTAATTATCTAAGCAAGATAGATCTATCACTGAGAAATTATTGTGTGTCCATGCGGTTTAATCAATTGCCTATACCAAATATTTTACAATCTCTACAGAAAATTACTATGATGGAGGGTATTGGATTACGTCCTGAGCAATTAGAATCAATACAAAAAATGTATAGGTCAGATATGAGAAGCATGATTAATTATATGCAAACAATACAGGTAAATATGCAAACTATCATCACAAATAAGGTGTGGGCCAAATTAACAACAGTTATTGAAACCGGTAATATAGAAGCTATTACAAATAATTTCAATCATATTCTGACAGAATATAATATGCAGGTAATTGATCTCATAAAAACATATTTTAATTATATTATTCGTAATCATGAAAAATATGTTACAAGCGATTTATTAAATTTGGTCGAGAAATTACTACACTGTAATTGTAAAATATCAAAATATTTGAAACAATATTTTATTATACATATTAAAATTATATTTACCAAATCCTAGATATGCGATCCTAGATATAAAATCCTAGATATAAAATCCTAGATATAAAATCCTAGATATAAAATCCTAGATATGAGATCCTAGATATGAGATCCTAGATATGAGATCCTAGATATCAATTAATATTTTTCTAAACGATATTTCAGTCTAGAATTCCAATCATTTGCCGGAGATGCTTTATCCGGATTGAAATGAGAACATTTTAAATAATAGCTTACTGTATTATTTACTGTATTATTTACTGTATTATTTACTGTATTATTTACTGTATTATTTACTGTAATAGCATCATCCATAGTAGTTATATTATTTACATGATAATTGCTCCGATCAGGTATATTTATTGGATTACTTTTATAAATATATTGTTTTTTTGCATCAGTATATTCCATTTTAATAATAAGAGAAAATAATTGATTCAAGTTAACTTAAAGAATGTCTAGGTATATAGACATGAGTGATTTAGATGCTGCTTGGTTAGACTTTTGCAGCGAACCAGACCAAACTTATAATTTATATATGAAAAATGAGGACAGTCATAGTGCAGAGCGCTTACCTAGTATAGAGAATGGGACATGCGTTTCAGATGTTCCGAAAAGTAGCGATATTTATATCTCAACAAAAACACAAATTGCACATCTTAATCACCCGATTGATCTGCCTAAACTGTTTTGGAAAATTCCTATTACTCCATATCATATACCAATGGAAGGAATTATAAAAAAACAGATGAAATTTAACACACACACTCAAGAAGAACTATCTATATTACGAGAGTCATTGCCAAAAGATACTCATATAGAAGAATATATTATTACGCACATAGATAATCCTACAGGACGAATTACATTTAAGGATGTTCGAAAAATTAGCATCGGTTTAAAAAGTTCTGATATATTAAATCATCGATGTAAAAAGAAAAGCGCATTCTATAATTGTTTTGTAGTTATTATTCGTATACTGCACGACGATGCGTTTAAAGAGGTACATGTAAAAGTGTTCAATACAGGAAAACTGGAAATCCCTGGAATAAAAAACGATATAATTTTATATAAAGTGATTGATAAACTTATTCACGTTTTATCTGCGTACAAGAAGTTTGAACCCGAATTAAAATGTATTGAAGAAATGAGCTATACAGTATTAATTAATTCAAATTTTAATTGTGGGTACTATATTGATCGTTCTAAATTATATGAAATATTGAGAACTAAATATAATATTAGTTGTTCTTATGATGCTTGTTCATATCCCGGTATTCAGAGCGTATTTTGCTATGATACATCGAAAGATCCTTCACAACAGGATGGACAATTAAGAGAAAATAATGATAATATTAGTAAAGTGTCATTTATGATATTTAGAACAGGAAGCGCATTAATAGTAGGTAAATGCACCGAGAATATTATTCACACGATATATAACTTTCTAGTGAAATTATTTATTGCGGAATATCAAAACATAAATTGCGGAAGGTCATCTACTGAGGCAATTAAAAAAAAACCGGCCAAAAAGAAAAAGATAATTATCATTACCGTTCATTCAAATTAAGTATTATATGAAGCATTCTTAATATAATAAGCAAATTTGTCAGTTATTGATATTTATCAGCCACGAAATATACTTTTTATATTCTCTATCTGTAAAATATTGTATATTTTTGGAATGTGTGAGCTTCTTTTTTAAAGACATATTTTCCAAATTATGTTTAGATAATTGTTTTGTAAACTCGATAATGTATTTAGACGTATTTTCATGTTCTGTAGAAAGAATAAAGCTATTAAATGTAGTAGTTGTATGTAATTTATCCTCATAATTTTTATCGGTGCAATCTAAATGTAAATTCAATAGATTTTTTGATAATTCGGTTGTATAATATGATATATTTTTAACAAGCTTATTTTTAAAGGTAATTATATTTGAGATTCTATCATCATTAGCATTAGCATTATTAGCATTAGCATTAGCATTATTAGCATTAGTATTATTAGCATTATTAGCATTATTATTCTCATGATCATAATTGATGAGTTCACAATTATTTGGATTACAACTATTACAAACAGCAACTATAGTTTTGTTATATATTGTAGTTAACAACTCAATATTTGTTAGAATAGAACAGGTTCCAATAATGGCAGTAAATTCTTTGATAATTTCATTGTTTAATTCAAAAATTGTTTTTTTATAGACAAATAATGTAGCATCTTTAGAGTTTAATTGTAAAAAAGAATGACTAGATTCTCCTATTTGACATATAAATTCTATATAATAATACACCGCTTTTTGACACTGAATATACGTTATATTTAAATTTTTTGTATATAATAAAATAGTTTTAAATATATGACACAGCGTCTCAATACCTTTATTTAATACATAATTATAATAATCTATATTTTTAATTTTAATATTTTCAGTATACTGCGAAATATATTCATTTATGATAGCCGTATATTTTGCAAAAATTTCGTGAGTATTATGGCTATATATATCATTGTAATTATCACTATTTTGTAATATATGGCTACTCATAATATAAAGAGATTATTATAATTATGTATTTTTTTGCGTATAAGTATTTAAAGCGTTTTGTTCGATTATATTATAATGTCCGTTGAAACAAAGTATCCTTCTCCAAGCCATAATTGTTTCCAGCATTTATGTAAATTAGCAATTGTCGATGATAAGCCTATCATGCTTGATTATTGGACTGATTCGTATGATGATAAGGTATTAATAGGCGTTAGAGATAATGGTGAAAAACTTTTAGTTAAAAGTGAAGACGAGTATACTTCCCCCATTTCTAAAATATATAAAGTAGAGAACGAATTTATAATTGTTACAGAAAATTCCCTCTATGTTGTATCATCTAATATCTCGACAAGACAGATATCATAAATTTCTAGAAGTATAATTTCTAGAAGTATAATTTCTAGAAGTATAATTTCTAGAAGTATAATATATTTTAGACATGATATCGTTTACCGCCCAGTCCAAACTTTAATCAATGGTAGATTTATTTTTGATAAATCATGAATATCTTTTTGAATTTCCTTATAGGTTAGGTTCCATTTGCCGAATTTTTTTATATCTCCAAATAGTGAAGGTTGGATATGTCTATATTGTAATATACATGCGAATACTGCTTCAAAAAACATTCTATCTGTTCTGCTTCTTATAATGGGAAATAATCTAAACAAATTGTATCTATTATTAATTTGTTCTAAATACTTATAGTTTATTATCGTCATAGACCCAAAACAGGCTTTCCAATATTTGTTATTATTAAAAAAATGTAGAAGTTCATTACTATTGTTAAGAAAGCTAAGCATATGTTTTTGGCGAATTTCATATTTGTTTGTATAGCTTTTGAAATGCCATAAAAATTTATAATCTGTTATTTCAGTATCTAGTTTTGAATTTATAAATACCGAATCGTGTAAAATACACGCTTTTTTAAATATATTACTTTTTAAAAAGTAATAGTATGGTAATATTTCTCCGCGAGCAGGATAGTCGCTGCGGATAATATGTGCATTATATAAATTCTCTTGAAACTTCAAATCAATAAAATTGTAATTTGAATTATCATCTATAATTATAATATAATTATTGGGATAAAACTTTCTAATACATCTGTATGATAATTTCCAATATTCTCCAGTGATTTCATCTATTACATTTCTTAGTATAATAAACCCTATATCTACCGGGGTATTAGTCAAAAAATCCATAAATATATATATATGTATATTTAATACGTTTATATTATAAAGATTTTTAATTATAAAGATTTTTAATTATAAAGATTTTTAATTATAAAGATTTTTAATTATATAATTTATCATCCATTAATTATATAATTATAGCCTGTCGCTTATAGTATTTCGGACAGTTTTTTTATTTTATCATGTGATATATTATTTGGAAATACTATTTTAAATACTATGGTCAAATTACCGGTATGTCCATCTCGGTTCATCCCCATCGATCGAATTATTTTTTTGTGACCAGGTTCTATAACATTTCCATTATCATTATTAATTTTAAATATTCTCCCATCAATATATTTCATATCAAAACGGAATCCACATAAAGCGTCTTTCAAGGAAATCGTTTTATTATAAATTAAGTCTATTCCTTCCCGCATAAATTCTGTATTATTATTTACTATTATCACAACTTTTACATCTCCATAATTTGTTCCATCTATGACATTTCCCTTTCCTTTTATTGTAATGACTTCATTATTATCAATACCAGGAGGAATTGTAATATATAAAGTTTCTTTTTCTTGCGTTCTAGATTGATTCGTTACTAATACTCGCTCTATTTCTAAACGTTTTGTTATACCAGAGTATGCTTCGGCAAGTGTGATTTGTAACACTTCTTGTATAGGTCTAGGCTGTCGCATCGCTTGTTGAAAATGCATAGGATGTCCATTTACATTCATATGAAATACGCCGCCGCCAGGTCCGCCGCCACCAAATAATCCTCCTAACCCACCCATATTTCCACCGGCAAATAGGTTAAACAGCTCTTCTGGATTTACTGGAATACCTCCGCGAAACATATCTCCTCCATTTGTCTCACCATTCGCATCTCCGGTAATATCATACATTCGTCTTTTTTCTTCATCCCCTAAAATATCATGTGCTGCGCTAATATTTTGAAATTTTTTTGTCGCATTTTCTCGCTGTTGGCCCGGTGGATGTTTGTCGGGATGTTCTGTCATAGATAATTTTCGAAAGCGTTTTTTGATTGTCTCCTGAGAGGCGTTTTTCTCTACACCCATAATATTATATAAGTTTTCTTGTGGCATTGTAATATACATAATATATATAAGCTTAAATACTTATAAACGAATAATATTATTCTTATAATATGTCAGTTCCTTTTATAAAAAAATATTCACCTCAATATTTAAATGAGTTTCAATATGATTCTTACTTTATAGATGCCATAAAAAGTTTATTATCGCTTGATTTTCTAAACTTATTATTTATTGGGAATATTGGAACAGGAAAAACCGCTATTATACGTTCCATAATTAATGAATATTATCAACCATTAGGTAATAATAATAATAATAATAATAATAAGAATAATAATAATAATAATAATAACAATAACAATAACAATAACAATAATAATAGTGACAATAATAATAATAATAATTCTAAAATTGCTGCTAATGTTCTATATATTAATAATTTAAGTGAACAAGGTATATCATATTATCGTTCAGATGTGAAGACATTTTGCCAAACTCAATGTTCTATTGCTAATAAAAAAAAAATATTAGTAATAGACGATTTAGATATGGTGAATCTACAGAGTCAACAAGTTTTTAGAAATTGTATCGATGCATATGGATCTAATATTCATTGCATTGCTTCATGTACAAACACTCAAAAGGTGATAAATAGTATACAATCCCGAACAACAATCATACGTTTACAACCATTATCATTCAAATCACAAATGCAAATCGCAAACAATATATGTGATAGCGAAGCAATAAAAATATCAGAAAATATGAAACAATCTATTGTAAAAATTTCCGATAATTCTATATCTTTATTGATTAATTATTTAGAAAAATATGTACTATTATATTGCGCAAACAATGAACCAACCATTGAAAATATTTCATCCACAACCTCTTACTTTATTTATGATAAATATACCAAATTATGTCAACAACAAAATCTTTATGATGCAATTCACATATTGTATACGCTTATTGATAAAGGCTATTCTGTAATTGATATTTTAGATAGTTATTTTTGTTACATTAAACAAACCTCATTAATTAGTGAATCTCAAAAACACTCTGTTATATGCTTTATTAGCAATTATATTACTATTTTTTATACTATTCATGAAGATGAAATTGAATTGGCTATTTTTACAAAAAATATGATAGATATTTTTGTAAAATAAATGACAACCTCTCACTTTATATATTTTCTCATATTTATATATGTCACAGCTTTTTAAAATAAAAATACCATCATCTATATTATTTGACTTTTTATCTAAATATGCAAAGAATATGGATACCTATTATATTTTTAATAAAACCACATATAAAACTGCAAAATATCATAAACATACTTCGGACTTTTTAACTCGTATTGGTGAATATTATCATGCATCAAAAACATTTTATGCAAATAGAGATGATACATATAATAATTTTGTTACGGTTCTCCGACAGATTTGTAAACATCTTTCTATCCCATATACATCGCGTAAGGAATATTCAAACTCTACTTATAATATTTATTATCATATTTATAAAACTTTTTAAAAAAGTTTAATCAAAACAAAACTTTTTAAAAAAGTTTAATCAAAACTAAACTTTTTAAAAAAGTTTAATCAAAACTAAAACTTTTTAAAAAAGTTTAATCAAAACTAAAACTAAACTTTTTAAAAAAGTTTAATCAAAACTAAAACAAAACTTTTTTAAAAAGATGAAATATTTATTGGATAAGTAATAATTTACTTAACATGCTATTGCCCGACAACGCTTGTTCTGCACTCAATCTTGCAAACCATTGATAATTTGTGCGTTCAAGTATTGCTTTTTCGGGAATATACACTCCTAGTGTGCATGGCAGTAAATCTATATATGTTCTCTCCATTAATCTGTCTATTGTGATAATTTTGCGCCCCGTATCCATAGCCCCTAGCAGTTCAGCAGAAATCACATTTATTTCTTTTTTATTTATTCCTTCTTGACACCAATCACTGTCTTCTCCCACAAAAACACTTTCGCTTGTATAGTCGGTTGAAATTAGATTAGAGAGATAATTAACATATTCATTCATTTTATAATTATTTTTCGGGCAACCCATTAATCTAGTGTTTGCTGCGAGCGCATGGTTATCTGCTGATACTGCATGATTGACAAATTCTCCTACAAACATTTTATTGTTTCCAGTTTGTGCGTGATACATATGAATAAGATTTTTAAAGCATTTTAAAGACCCTGGTATGAGACAACCGCCGTATTTGTGCAATATTTTAGCTAAAGCCAATTCGCGGATTTTACTTTTTAGGGGATCGCCCACCTGACTCATATCTATAGTCCACCCAGGTATAAGCTCCTTAAATGTGCGATCATCAATAAGACATATATTAAAATCTTCTCCACATTTATCTATGATAGATTTTATTGTAATGTAATGATAAGGTTGATTTAATAATGTCGTATTGCGTGAGAAAAAACTAGGCCAGCACCGCGCGTTTACATCATAATGTAAATGAATCCATAAAAAGGGTTTTATCTTTTTTGCTAAATCTCCATTAATCAAAAACTCACTGGCTAATTTATAATCATCGATTTTGTCTTTATCTCCGTCAATGCCATTATATATCTTTTGTAGAGCAATAATTCCTAATATTGCCAATATGTATTTGGTGAACCCCATTATATATTAAACTTTATAAAAAATTATCAATAACATCATATCGAAACTTTACATGCATTAATAATATGTACAAGTGTTGGTAGCATCATTAGAATGTTACCATCCGGACATGTGCAATTGGTCCACTTTATATTTGTTACATCCGCGTTGATTATTGCACCACTAAAATCAGAGTTTGTAACCCAGATACTTTGCTGCCCGCCTGGAACTACATGACAGTTGTCGGCGGCGCCGCCGCACATGTGAAATCGACATTTTTTACTATTGAGTGAGAAAGTGGAATTGTCGAGGGAAAGCATCTGACGGGCATGTGCAATCCCCCTGAACGTTAAACCCGTTTCATATTATAAATGTCACAATTTTTTATATTCCATGTACAAAACACGTCGCAAATTAATACATTTTTTTCATCATATAATTCACTTTTAATAACCCCTTCATGTAGTGACTTTAGATCACATATTGCGGTTATTTTCCCCCTTGCTTTTTTATGATATTCAATGGTAATTTTAGTAATTATTCCTTTTTGTTTAGAATATTGCAAATAATCCATCATTAACAACCCTGAAGTTAACTCTCCTAAATTTGCAAGGGCTAGGGCATGTACTGAGTTAAATGGGTTTCTTAAGCATATTTTCTCTTTAATAGAGCATTTTATTGTGTTTTCATCAAATTGCTCTACTATTGGATTGATTGAACCACTATAAGGAGAAACAAAACTAATCATAGCACTAAAAGCAGTCGTTCCACATATTTTACTCTTTAATAAAGAATGCATTTCATGAAAGCTTTTTTTTAAATATTTTAGATAATATATATATGGCAAATATAGTGCTAATGAAACGTATTTGATTACCATAGATAATAATCCTACATATAATTTTCCAATGTTAAAACCGTAGGTTACATTTTACATGTGAAAAGTTTCATTCACATAACATCTACGTCAGCCGCATAACATCTACGTCAGCCGCATAATACCACTCATCCAAGACTGGTTGGCTTTTCTCGCCGCTTCATCTTGCTTTGCCAATTTAAAGGCGCGGTGTACATCCGTTTTATTTTGTGTCGATTTTTGTTTGTTTAGATATTCATTCGCCTGCTCCAACGACTTTGGTGTAGTATTTTGTGTGTCGCGATGCATTTTAATATCGTTTTCATTATTAAATCGTTTTCTCTCTGCATAGTCCTCCATAGTGACTGGAATCACACTTTCTACATGTGCCTTCTTTAAATCTTCATATTGTAGCGTGCTAAATAATCCCGACGAATAATGCTCTGGGGCATCTCCGGTTAAATCAGTAGTATGCGATGACATTGAATTGTATGTCATGCTATTGGCGTCTTCAATCGTAGGCTTCTTGATGATTGCCTGAACTTCGTGCTTCTTTCTCTCAAATGCCTCGTTCATATTCGCTCGCGTTGTTTCCCGTTTGTCGATATCTTCATTTGATTGCAGCCATTCTCCATAGCCCGTATCGACATCTTCTTGGGTGATCTTGTTTTTTTCAAATAACTCATTGAATATTTTATTGAAATTCTTGTTTTTTGTAAGCTCATTGAATATTTTTTCCTTTCCCTTATCTTTTTCGTCTAATATATATGCTGTGCCTTTAGGACAATTTGATTGTCCTCGAAATTGATGTATGCCATGCACTATTTTAAAAGCGGATGAGAAAAAGAGGAAATATTCTTTGGGTAACTTGGATTTATCCGGGTGTGTTTGCATGACCATTCGCTTTGCTTGTCGCAAATCTTCTGTGTTGAAATCGATGTTTAAATGAAATAACTGTAACAAGTCATCTAACTCATAATTATCTATGTCTAAATCTATATTCGGATATGCGTTTTGAGTTGTGTTTTTTTGGTTTATATTTTTTTGGTTTATATTTTTTTGGTTTATATTTTTTTGGTTATTTGCTGATGACATAATATTAATATTATTATTATATTATTAATATTATATACTTTTATCTATTCTTTAATTTGTCGGCTGCAACTCTTCTGCTTTCTCTTGGCATCTGTCGAAAAACTGCTTTACTGCTCTAGTGTCTGCGCCTACAACGCTGTCATCTGGTATCCAAAAGCGAAGACGAGGTTCATCCCCATAAAATGCTAAAATAGCAGGAATACCATTTAACATTCGTTTGTTTTTAAATAGTGAATACAGTTCGTCACATTCGTCAACGTCTATTTCTACACAAATTACATTTTCTGGCATGTCCAAGAAATGCTTTTCTACTTGAGCAGCTATTCTCTTACAAGGACCACACCACTGTGCTGTAAATTTAATAACAATAACATGCTCTTCGGCTAAATTCTGTAACTGCTGTAAAGTATCCATATTTAAATCTACAATTACATTGCGCGTGCGTGTTTTTGTGCTAGGCATAATCTTATATGTATCCTCATTATTATTTATTTAATTCTGTTGCGCAACAAAGTTTTTATACATAATAGCCATCTCTTCCCATGAGAGAAAGCTAAATATATGCGACCACGCATCATGACTCATCGTATTTGAAAAACTTTTTTGCACGAGTGCTTTGCGGTTTTTGCGTTTTCGTTTCCACTCGCCTGGCCTCGTTCGACATGCGATACGTTTTTGCACATGTTCCCATACTTTTAGTCGCATAAAGCACATAGGGCCTGTTGTTGCATTTGCTATCATTCGTAAATCTCCATCTTTTATATAAATATCGAACATACTTCGAGGATATAATTCTTCTATTTTTTGATTGATTTCTTCATAATAAATTCTGTTTATTGGGTCTTTTAATTTTTCAAGACATAATTTACATTTCATATGTGGTTTTAAATGCGACGTTTTATAATAACGTATACCACAACAGCTACACTCTGTATGCAGTCGCGATAATGTTGTGATATTCATATAATATAATATAATAATATCGATTTATATTGTATTTGTATATTCAGTTAATATAACTATTTTACAAGAAGCGGATTATCAGTATAAGAAATGGATTCATTATAGAATAAATTTAATTGACTGAAAATTCTATCTAACGCTTTCACTGATTTAGGACAAATACTTATTGGCAGCAGCTCACGTTTATTTTTTTTTCTAATTTTCATAATAATATATTGTTTGAATTTTTCATAATAAACCAATTCGCTGTATAATATGGTGAAAATTTTCATATTAAAATGAAAATTTATACGGTCTGTTAAAATATCTAGATATGGCTTTGCAAAATATTGTAATGGGCGATGCGTATAAAGTTTGACACGCTCCCGCATATATATTAATATACTATAAAATACTTTGGTTATTTTCAAGGTATTATATGCCTATTGTTATAATTTTATATTATCCAACTATTCTCTCCAGCTTAGCAATGTCCATCTCAGGAAAATCTATGTGCGCCTCCCAAAGGTATCGACAGAAGGCATATTTCATGGGAAGATTGGTTTGGTAGCATTCAGGAATTTCATTCATGAGAGCTCTATGGATTTTTTGCGGGAGGAGGTTTAACTTTTGCCTCGGGAGCACATATGCCAGTTGCACTTCGCTTTTTACTGGATTCGCAATGTTGGTTGTTTCTACAAACTCCGTATCAAAAAAAGGTATGTATCGAAGCAGGTCAGAGAGAAGCGGAGGATAATGATACTTATATGTCCACCTCCAATTTTTACACCCTGTTGTATAATACGATAGCGTCCATTCTAACCCTTCTAAATAATTAATAGATATTGCCTTCTTTCTCTCGTCGTCAATGTCTATGTCAAATAATTCACTGTAATATCTCTCTTGCCACCCAAACTCAAATGGATTGATATACTCTTCACTATAATAATCTACAAGTGGGAGAGAAGTAACAATATCATCGGCGGTTTGTGAAGCGCGATATGATTTTTTACCATTACGCCGCCTTCTACGAATTTTATATTCATCCTTGATATACTCATGCTCTTGATCAGCTAAATGTTGGACTAGTTTTTTAAAATTAGACCAGACCACCTTTACTGTTTCAGTCTGCACGCTGGTGGTAAGGTATTTACCCTTAGAACCTAACACATGATTATATGCATTTAACAGAAGATCAATACCAACTGTTCTAATGTTGAGTGCAGGAAAATGCGGCATGAAATCATTTCCTAACATAAAACATATAAATATGTAATCGCGAATAATATTCATCTGTCTCTCTGCTGTCGGTCGCTTATTGTTATTCAGTTGTATACCAAGTTCTTGCGCTAACATAGGTATATCAAGCACATAATTTTCATTTGGATCAAGACTACGGTCAATACTTTTGATAAAATGAGGGGTTTCGCGAAATAAATACATCTCTGGAGCTACATGCAAATGGTTTAATGTTAACATAATTAAATCGGCATCTAGCCCATAAATAGCGGTTGATGAGTGTCGGTGATACTCCGCATTGTCGCGAATATATGCATAAATTTTATGTTCACCTTCTCCTGGTTCTGCAGATGTTGATACGACAACTGTCATGCTACTCTTTTGGGGGCGATGAAATTGTTTTTCTAATGCTGCGCCTAGTTTTGCCATGAAAGCAGTTCCTGGTGTAATACAAACAGTATCGAATGGAGGCGCGGCTTTGGCGCTTTTTTCCGAGTGTGTCGACAAAAGATCTTCGACTAGTTTATTTTGGAAATCGCCTTTATATCGTCTGGTGCGCTGCTGGTCTAATTTTGCAACTGGAGCAACCCCATCAAAAGCGATGAATACACGCTGCTTTGGTGAAATGATATTTATATAGTTCTGTATTTTTTCACAAACCCCCTTTATAATATGCACTTCGTCGCCATGTCGTGCATCCATTTCTCTAATCACATCATAAATTATTGAGTTGCTATCTAAATAAAGATTATCTATATTACATTCATTTGCGGAAAATTTTTTAATAATTTTACGATGGGTTTTGACAATATGTGAAAAATAGCTGGGGATTCCCATAGGTTATATAATATTATCTGTTAGGTTTATGTCTAATTAAATATATAGATTTGTAAATATAAAGATTTAGGATAATCGTTAATTTATGTAGGGATTTTTCCAAATTATTACTATAATCCATAATTATTACAAATAAAATGATAATATTATATATTTATTTATATATATATATATAATAAATGAATATAAAAGATAATCTAGCGAAAAATAGAAAAAAATCAAAAAAAAAACAAAAAATATGCACAGAATCAATAGAAAATGAACAACAACAACATAATATTATTATTGATGATTCTATTGAATATGCGTCATCAAATAAAAATATTAATAGTTGTCTCGAAAATAAGATTGATAATTTATTAGAAATAATAAAAAAAACCATGCTAAGTGTGAAAAAATATAAGTTAATGTATATTATAAATGTTACAGATTATAACGAGTGTATTCAAGCATTAGAGAATATATTTACTACATTATTAGATATGGTTTTCCCAATAAAAAATAAACAAAAATATGATTCGGAACAATATATTATAAAATTACAAGAAATAAATGCGGAAATTTCAACTATATTTCGACTGTATGGGACCGAAAATGTTACTGATATGTTAAACGTTTGTTTTGGTACAGATTATATTTCTAAAAATATTATTGATACACTGCACAAAAATAAATTTGATATTATGAATAAATACATTCATCCAATAAGCTATAAAGTATTAAAATGGAAGGATGACAAACCAATACCCGGAACAAAAAATTCTATTTTACACAAAAATAGAATTATTGAAGATTTTATGATATTAAGCTCGGCAGATAATCTGGAATGTTTTGATCTCGCTAGAACAAGTAAAGGGTTTTTAACCAAAGTATATGGAATCAAATTTTGTGTTCATTGTCCCGATGAAAAAAAAACACTTATTATTTTCGGTATAACAGATGATATTATGATTAGTTGTTTAAACTACGATTATATAATAGGTAAATTATTGAATTTAAAGGAACATGTCCCAGATGCAAATGAATATAAGGATGACATGTTTGAACGTTACATAAATAGTTTAACATTGAAAGAACTTCTCGTATATGATAACGATAAATTATACGAAAAATTTTTGGTGTATAGAACACAGACTCTATTAATGAGACAAAAACCTATTAGTGAAGTCACCAAAAATTTCATCGGCGCAGAATTGTATACTCAGCGCACAACATTAATTCAATTATTATTAATGGGTAATTGCCACGAATACCAATATTTAGCATACTTATTATATGATTTATTGTCAAATGACGTCGATGGAAATATAGATTCCTCTGACCAAATCATTTTATTTGATAGTCTGCCACTTAATATTAAAAAATATTTTTATGATGCAATGAAACAAACCAAAACATATACCAATACTTTACTAAATTATGATACTGCTAAAATTCCATTGGAACAACGAATATGCTTACTGCAAGTAAATGATTCTGTTAAAGAAAAAGCTATGATTAAATTAAAAGAAGTTAAAGCAAAATCCGAAGATTCTGGAATTAAAGCAAGGCAATATCTTGATGCTCTGCTCCGTATACCGTTTGGGATATATCGAGAAGAACCTATACTTAAAATAACCCGAAATATTCATGCTATATTTAAATCTACCGTGCAAAAAATCCAAACTTCTACACATAAAATTACCCAATTCCCTATTCAAACGGAATACTCCAATATAGAAATTACAAAATACACTACTCTTCTTACGACAACATACTATACTCAATTTGCTACGATGCTAAAACATAAACTTATTGCATGTTTAACCGAATGCAAAAGAAATACTCTCGTCGATAATATCACACAAATAAATAGTATTATTAAAAAACATAATATACCACATCATAAACTATTACATTCCGGTAAAAAACGTGAGTATATGACACAGCATATAACCAATTTCATTGACAATATTTTTAGTAAAATGGAAACCATTGAAGTGAATATAAATACTGACATGCTTTCATCGTTTGAAAATTCTACATATATAAATAAGAAATGTATTTATTTAGATACCATTATACGTCTTACTGCAAAATATAATATCCTAAACTCAATTGATAATCCAATACAACTAATTATTGATCTAAAAAATGCTATTTTATCATCGCAGTTACAAATGCAAAAGTATATAGTTAACGTTTCCTCCGTTTTAGATGATGCCGTTCATGGACACGCTAAAGTAAAACGACAAATAGAGAGAATTATAGGACAGTGGATGACAGGAGAACAAACTGGATATTGTTTTGGATTTGAAGGGCCACCAGGTGTAGGGAAAACGTCGCTTGCAAAACAAGGTATTGCCAAATGTTTGACAGACAGGGGAGGGAACACTAGACCATTTGCTTTTATTGCTGTAGGTGGTTCTTCTAATGGAAGCACAATTGATGGACATAATTACACGTATGTTGGCTCAACGTGGGGAAAAATAGTAGATATTTTGATGGATAAACAGTGCATGAACCCAATAATATTTATAGATGAATTAGATAAAATAAGTAAAACAGAAAATGGTCGAGAAATCATAGGCATTTTAACACATCTAATCGACTCCGCGCAGAATGACTCGTTCCAAGATAAATATTTCTCAGGTGTTGATTTAAATTTATCCAAAGCATTATTTATTTTTTCATATAATGATGTTACTGCTATAGATAGCGTTTTATTAGATAGAATACATAGAATTAAGTTTGAGCATTTATCTATTGAAAATAAATTAGTTATTACAAATAAGTATCTTTTACCAGAAATTTATAAAAATATGGGAGTTGAAAAAGCGATAAGACTTCCCGACGAGGTTATTGTTCATATTATTGAAAAATATACGTGTGAAGCCGGCGTAAGAAAACTGAAGCAGATATTATTTGAAATTATTGGAGAAATAAATCTTCACTTTTTAAAGAATAATAATAACAATAACAATAACAATAATAATAACAATAATAACAATAACAATAATAATAATAATAATAACAATAACAATAATAATAATAACAATAACAATAATAACAATAATAATATATCTCACCCTATAGAATTAACCATAGAGGATGTCGATAAAAAATATTTACCCGATAGAAAAGAGTATAAACCGAAAGTTGTTCATACAAGCAACTCTGTAGGATTAATCACCGGATTATGGGCGAATTCTATGGGGCAAGGAGGTATATTGCCAATTGAGGTGAGTTTATATCCATGTGCTAGCTTTCTGAATCTTAAATTAACTGGGATGCAGGGTGATGTTATGAAAGAAAGTATGACTGTCGCTAAAACGTTAGCATGGTCTTTAATGACTTCTGCAAATATGGATAAGTTACAAAGAAAAATGACACGAACAAAACACCAAGGTATACATATTCATGTTCCCGAAGGGGCAACTCCAAAAGATGGACCGTCTGCGGGCGTTGCAATTACGACTGCTATATATAGCCTATTTACTGGTAAAAAAATCCGAAGTGATATTGCAATAACAGGTGAAATATGTTTACAGGGAAAAATTACTGCAATCGGAGGATTAAATTTAAAAATACTAGGCGGTATACGTGCAGGCGTAAAAGAATTTGTTTTTCCAAAAGAAAATGTGGATGATTATGAGGAGTTTATTAAAAATGAACACAATAAAAATCTTTCTAAAAATATAAAATTTACTCCATTAGAAACTATTCAGGAGGTATTTAATATTGTATTTGAGCAATAAATTATATCATCTTAATATAATTATGGCTATTGCTTTAACAGGTTCGAATATGGCACAGTTGTTTTCATTAATATCACCATTTTTACTCGGTTTTTTTATTTTTATGTCGTCACTATTTAATCTAAATATCAAGGGAATTATATATTTAGGAGGTATTTTAATAGCAGCGCTTATTAATGCATTTTTAATGGGCACTATAAAAGAACCGCTACCTGATCCTAGAAATGCGTCTATCGCATGTGGACTTGTAAATACTGAGCACTGGAAATTTTTTGGAACACCGTCTCCTAGCGGGGTTTTTATATCTTTTACTATCGCATATCTTGTATTGCCGCTGTATTATAACGATCAAATGAACTACGTATTATTAATATCATTATTGTCATTATTATTTATAGATATAATTGCAAAAACATATAATGGCTGCACGTCATATGTCGGTGCGGCTCTCGGTTGCTTAGTTGGGTTTATATTGGGTTCTGCTTGGTATTCATTATTTAAAGCTGCGGGTTATGAATCATTGGTGTATTTTAATGAAATGAATAGTAATAAAGTAATGTGCTCAAGACCATCAAAACAGACATTTAAATGCTCTGTGTATAAACATGGCGAGCTAATATCAAGTAACACAGTATAATAAATTTAATAATAAATTTAATAATAAATTTAATAATAAATTTATATTATCGAGTACATAAAATATATCTTCAGAAATTAATATTTTAAAGATATATTTTCAAAAACATTAGTGAAATTTATAGATATTAGTGAAATTTATAGATATTAGTGAAATTTATATACATTAGTGAAATTTATATACATTAGTGAAATTTATATATATTTGATCTAAGATAATGATCAAACTCAATTAATGTGCGTTGACGATAAAAGGCATCCATCATCATGGCGTTAGGAACTTTTGTAGACATTATATTGAAAAATTGCGGTAGTAACATATGAACTTGAACAGTATTGTATAAATTATTATGTTGTTCATAGGTAAAATATTTTTTATTCAAACGCTTATTCACTCGATTATGAAATTGCCATAGATAGTCCTTTAATTTGATATTGCTATTTATAAGATTTAGATTAGCTTTATTGTTTGTCTCCGTTGCATGCATTTTACAATCAGGGCACGGTAAAACCCCGCAGATTTTTTTAAAATAATATAGAATATTTATATATTCTTTAGGATATTCAGCCTTAACTTTCATTGCTAGTCCATGAAAAAGAAACCATGTCGCGTTACCCCATTCTTGTTTTGACATCACAATAATATATAAAGATATATTATAATTTATATATTATGACACATATTATATCAACTAACGAATTTCTAGCAGAACTAAATAATACTTATTTTATTGTAGAAGATGAAAATAATATTTGCCCCATTGATTCATTGTCATTTTGCGAAAATGCTATTACTTTGCCATGCAAACATAAGTTTAACTATATCCCTCTATTTAATTATATTTATTCAATTAAAAAAATACCTAACCGGAATAATATTATTAAATTAAAAATTAATGAAGTGCAGTGTCCAATGTGTAGGGCTATATCAAACCAACTATTACCATTTATCCCACATAAAAATATTAAAAAACGAGAAACTGGAATAACATCGCCTTCGAAATATTGTATGTCACATAAAACATGTTGTAAAATTATTACATGCGGGAAAAATAAAGGGAAAATATGCGGGAAACCTGGTTATCATACCAATAATGGCGATATATGCGAAATGCACGAACCACGCTTACGCAAAAAGAAAGCTTCTCCTAGTAAATCTTTACAGCATTCTACTATTATCACAGATAAAATATGGAAATCTCATACTATTCCGTCTTTAAAAAAGATATTGCATGAAAATAATCTTACCGTTGGTGGTAACAAAATGGTATTGATTGATCGGCTATTAAATAATAATATAGTTATAACCACATAATAATTTTCACATTCTCTGTTGCGTAGAACAAAAATGGACAAATATTTTTGTCCATTTCTGGAAAATCAAATATAAAATAGAAAAACAAAAAAAAAAGGTGTTTTAGAGCATTAAGCTCTAAATGCATAAAATTAATGAAAAGTTTACCTAGCAAAGTTATGGTGTGGTTTTTTAATGCGAAAAATGGACAAATTTCATCGAAAATCCAGTTTTTCAAAAGAGCATATAATGCTCAAAAATGCTCAAAAAATATGCTGAAAATTTATGGTAACAACAAAATATGTTAATACCATATTTTGTTACGAAATATGCTTTTAAAATTATTTGGCTTGAAATGTGAAAATATCTCAGCATATTTTATGGTGTAAATGCTCAAAAATGCTCAAAAATATATGCGCGTCATAATGGGTTGCAAACGTAAAAATGCAAAGTAAAAAATAATTCATGGTGCGAAAGATATTTATGTTTAAGTATAAAGATTTGTAATATATATTATACTATGTTATAATAGTATGGATATGGCTGAAGACGATGTTAATAAAATGACAAACAATATATTACATAAGTTTGAATGCAACCATTGTAATTATTATTGCCAAACGATATTTTTGTATAAACAACACTGTGCTACAAAAAAACACAAAAAAATGGTGGGTAATTTAGTAAATGAAGAAATAAACCAGCATATATGCTCGTGTGGAAAAAAATATGGTCATATACAAAGCTACAAAAGGCATATACAGATATGCAATAAAGAAATAGTCACTAAAAATAAACATAGTCGTGATATAGATGTTGAATTGCGAACCGCAATTACTAATTTAATCTCACAAAATCAAAATATTTTATTAGAAAATAAAGAAATGAGGGAAATTGTAAAGGAAATGATTCCAAAAATTGGTAATACGGTAATTAATAATAAGTTTAATTTACAAATTTTTTTAAATGAAAAGTGTAAAGATGCGATTAATTTGACGGAGTTTGTTCAAAATTTAACCCTAAATTTGGATGATTTAAATAATACGCGAAGAGATGGTTATGTGTCTGGTATTACAAATATATTTGTAAAGGGTTTGCGTGAACTAGAATTACATAAGCGACCGATACATTGCTGTGATTTGAAACGTGAAGTATTATACGTGAGAGATAATAATGAGTGGGGTAAAGAGGGCAATAACAAAGAACATATCAAGGGAGCCATAAATATTGTGGCAAAAAAACAAATAGGACTTATTAAATTATGGGAAAAAAATAATCCAAATTGGAGCAACACAGACAAGGGCGCTGAACAGTACATTAAAATGATAAGATACATTACTGATGCTGGTACACACAATAATTCCGATGACAAAATAATAAGGACTATTGCGAAAGAAGTATTTATTGAAAAATAATATCTATTGAAAAATAATATCTATTAAAATATAATATAAATTACTCATATAAATATTTATATTATATATACTGTAATGACAACAAAGGACGAGCTTGTTGAAAATATTAGATCATGGATGAAGATTGATAATGAAATGAAAATGTTACAAAAAGAATTAAAACAGCGACGTGCACTGAAAAAAAATTTGTCTTCTAAATTAGTTGATATTATGAAAACAAATGAAATTGATTGTTTTGATATGGCAAATGGGAAACTTATTTATACAAAAAATAATGTGAAATCAGCATTAAGTAAAAAGCATTTAGAAGAATGTTTATCACAATATTTTGCACAACGCCCAGACATTAATCCTGGCGAAATAACAGAATTTATTTTAGATAAACGAGTTATAAAGGTGAATGAAGGTATACGACATAAGGTATAATTAAATATCTTTTAATAGATATATATGTTAAATAATTATACTCGCGATAAAGTGATGCATCAATTTGAACGACATTCTGAAAATATTACCACGCATGGTTTAAATAAAAATAATTATACACTTGCTGATGAAAAGTATGGGATTGAAGATGCTGGCGATGAAGATGCCGGCTATGAATTATCATTAGAAGACGTAGAGCAAGAAAAAAAAGTGCACAACCGTTTAGAAATTGTATTTCGAGCGACAGAGAAATTTGAAAAGGTATCGACAAATATGAAGATTAAAGATGAAGATATATGTATTTATTCTATTAAAAATATACACGATAAGCCTTTTCTAGTTTACGTTTTACATAATCATACAAATGAATTACAATGGCTATCTGTTAAAAATTATACAGATAAAACTGTTGGTTCTTTGCATCATAGACTTAAAAAGGAGTTCAACAAGAATATTATATTGAAAGGTAAAATTTCAAATAACGAGAGGCACCAATTGTGGTTTGAACTGGTAGACGATGATATAGTAGTAGAAAATATGAAACTAGCGCAAAAATATATACCATGTTTAGTGAGCGAAATTGTGAATCAAAGAAAATATTTAAATATTGATATATCAATTCGTATTATACACTTTTTATTATATCATCCAGACTTTATTTTTTTATTTAATGAACAAAATAAAAAATATGAAATTCCTGAAATAGGTTATTATGGAAATTATTATAAAAAAATTGCATTAGTAGCTGCAATAGGACTTAAACGCGAATCACCATTGGCATCTGTAGGTTCATACTATTATTTTGCAGGATATGGTCGCGCCATGAGATATGCAGTTAAAACAACAAATCAAAAGCCAATGTGCATAAATGGTAAACTGATAACTACAGATGAATCCGGGACATATACCAAAGGGGGTATGGTTAGATTCGCATTGTTTTTAGGAAAGTCAACATGTTTACTTAGTAGAAAAAATGATAAAGACGATACTTCAATGATAAGCAAGAATTTGAAAGAAAACTACGAGTATCAGATTAATGGTCGTGATACGGATGGTAAATGGACACAAAATTATGATTCTATACATCTTGGAAAAAGAAAATATAGTTCTAAAACTAACCCAGAGGGTGTGATGCTTTACCCACAAACCACAATTAAATTGTTCGAACAACAATTGCAATTATCATATTACTATGTAGATACCTCGCAAAAAATAATAGATCATGATTATTCTAGCATTTTGGTGGAATAATATAACTACAACCGCTTTGTAAATAAATATTTATAAAAAGAAATATTTATTTTTTACACACATTTGAGTTATTTACCTTTACTTGTGGAATCTCTTCACGCATTCGAAAATTTTGGCGGACTCATTAATAGCAAAAACCCCACGACGCTGGGCAATCGAAAGGAACCCGATAAGACAATTGAGTGCATCATTCTCATTGTTAATTGGGACGGAAAGTAGATTTACTTGGCTATCAGGATTTTTCTGCGGATCGCCATTATCCTCGACAGAATCAGGGGTATCCTCGACAGAAGCAGGGGTATCCTCGACAGGAGTAGGGGTATCCTCGACAGGAGTAGGGGTATCCTCGACAGGAGTAGGGGTATCCTCGACAGGAGTAGGGGTATCCTCGACAGGAGTAGGGGTATCCTCGACAGGAGTAGGGGTATCCTCGACAGAAGTAGGGGCATCATCTGGCGTGGACATCATAGACATGAATAATATATATATATATAGCGCTTTAAATTACTTTATTTAAATTACTTTATTTAAATTACTTTATTTAAATTACTTTATTTATATAAATATATAATACACATGTTATCACAAATATTGTATACAATATTCTGGTCTGCATTATTCATTTATGTAACTGGAAT
>Ga0209482_1000509_pt1 | contig 33045 bp, 32 predicted proteins | sample CoawatmetaG10DNA_FD_187512 | JGI IMG/M metagenome (GOLD analysis project Ga0209482, IMG submission 187512) | Marine microbial communities from the West Antarctic Peninsula - Coastal water metaG104-DNA (SPAdes) (version 2) | ecosystem: Environmental > Aquatic > Marine > Coastal ...
AGAGGTGGTTATTTAAAGAATACAAAAAACACTTAGAATTTATAGATGGTCTGAAAATGAGTAATTCATATGATAATGTAGAGTCGGTTTATTGGATTACTGTGATAGTTCTAGATTCCAGTTATGAGCTTAATAAGGAAAAACTGATGGAAAAGTTTTTAGAATATAATATTGATACACGACCCATGTATTACCCTATAAGCTCAATGCCACCTTTTCAAAGTTATATAACTGATAAAAATATGTCAAGCATCAACTCAATTTCATATAACTTATCTAAATATGCGATATGCCTTCCAAATGGAAATAATTTAAATTCCAAAGATGTGGAACAAATTTGCAATGCTCTGAAAAGTATTATAAAAGATTAATTATTTGAGGTTTTTTGTCTAATATTGAATTTTTTTTATGAAAAATACTCTGACTATTATTATACCAACCCATGAAAGGCATACTCTTCTCGAAAGGTCCATTCATTACTATACTTTAATGAATGTATCAGTTTTAATTGTTGATTCAAGCCCAATGCCACTTACAGTAAAACTACCTGAAAATATTGATTATTTGCATTTAGCAGAATTTTTTTTTGGCGATAAAATTTATTATGCTCTTGATAAAATAGATACTCCTTATGCATGTCTTTGTGCTGATGATGATTTTCTGACCGAAAATGGATTATATGAAGGCTTAAATTTTTTAGAAAATCATGAAGATTATGAATCAGTCCATGGGCAATATATTAATTTTGATCCTGCAGATCTTAAAAATATTAATCCTATGTACATTGATTGTATTAATCATAAAAATGATTCAAATGATATTTCTGAGAGGCTAAAAGATTGCTTTAAAGCCCCTTATATTTATGCACTTCATAGAACTAAAAATCTTAAACACTGCCTTGAAATAACTTTAGGGTTGCCTGCTCCAACTTTAGTTGAAATGTGCATTCCATTAGTTTCATTATTGCTAGGTAAGCAAAAAACACTTCCTATTTTTTGGCAAGCAAGAGATAGAAGGAGATATTCAAAATATTTAGATGAGGATGATAATGACTATCTTTTAATGTTAGAAAAAGACGGTAGGGAGGCAGTAATAGGAGAAAGCAAAGGGGGTATGACCTATGTTCTTAATGAAATAGATAGTGCTAATCCATATCAATTAAATGTCATAACTAATTGGGAGGCTTATTTTCTCTCTAATGATGGTATTCAATTTAAAAATAATTTTCTTTTGAAGGCTTTTTCATTGACTGGAGGGTTGTTAAAAGGTAATGTTTTATTTGATTTGGCTTTTGATGAATATCTAAAGAAAGAAAAATCTAAATCAAATAAAATATTTCCTCTTAGTAGAAAAATTAAAAGCTTCATCATACGAAAATTAAATAAAAAAGCGATGATAAGTGGAACTTACATTGCTAAATCTGGGTACCCTTGGAATGACATTACTGCTATGAATGATTGGAATTTAATTAAGGAAACTATTATTAAATTTTCTATTTAATATAAAATAGAAAAAAATACTTTTTAAGCATTTTTTGTAAAGAGTAATTTATTTAAAAATTTGTCTGCGTGTTTTTATAAGAAACACATTATTTTTAGGTATGTCAAAAAATTCTTTTATTAATAATTACTATAAAAGATTAATCTTCAAATTAATATTGAAGTAATACATTTTGAAAATGTTCTATTTAGAGAGGTTAAAAGGTGAGTAAAGCATTAATAACTGGTATTACTGGGATGGTTGGCTCTCATTTAGCGGACTATCTTTTGGAAAATACAAATTGGGAAATTCATGGTTTATGTAGATGGAGAAGTCCATTAGATAACATTTCTCACTTATTGCCACGTATTAATAATTCAGATAGAGTATTTCAACACTATGCAGATTTGCGTGACTATCAATCCCTTCAGCATGTTGTGGAAGATGTTAGGCCCGATTATGTATTTCATTTAGCTGCTCAAAGTTTTCCAAAAACAAGTTTTACATCACCTGATGATACTCTTGATACAAATATCAATGGAACATCACGTTTATTGGAAGTGTTACGTTGTTGTAAAAACATTGATCCTATAATCCATGTTTGTTCATCTTCTGAAATCTTTGGAAAAGTCCCAAAAGAAAGTTTACCAATAAATGAAGAATGTTCATTTCATCCAGCCTCTCCTTACGCTATTTCTAAAGTCGGTACAGACTTAATTGGTAGGTACCATGCTGAAGCCTATGGACAAAAAGTTATAACAACTAGAATGTTTACTCATACAGGTCCTCGCAGGGGAGATGTATTTGCTGAATCTACTTTTGCGAAGCAGATTGCAATGATTGAGGCAGACTTAATTGAGCCAGTGGTAAGTGTTGGTAATTTAGATTCAATGAGGACCTGGGCAGATGTTCGTGATGCTGTAAGAGCTTATTATTTATTAGTTACAACGGACCCTATTGCTGGAGAATATTATAATATTGGAGGAACATATCATTGCACTATTCGCGAAATGCTAGATTATCTTATTTCTTTATCATCAAAAAGTAATGAAATTCAAGTTGTGCTGGATAAAACTAGGCTTAGGCCAATTGATGCAGATTTACAAATACCAGATACTACAAAATTTAATAAACATACTGGCTGGACTCCAGAGATAAAATTTGAGCAGACTATGATTGATTTATTAGATTATTGGCGTGATAAAGTAAACTCTAATAATAACTATCTCACAAGATAAATTTACATTTTTTCTATGTGAGAGGAAGGCTTGAAAGATACTACTTTATTTTTCATTATGTGGGTTAGTTGCTCACAATATTATAAAATACTTTTTTTAAAGTTATTGGGTTAATGGGTAAACAATTTATAAAGTATGGTTAAAGATAATGTATTCATAAAAAAATGCACTACCTGGAAATCTATTATAGAATTTTTTTTAATTAAGTAAATTATAAATAATGAATAAAAAACAACTTATTGAGTTTGAAGAAAGAGTTCAAAAGGTCTATGAGGCTGGAGAAATTAAAGCGCCAATTCATCTTTCAGGCGGGAATGAAGATCAGCTTATAGAAATTTTTAAAAAAATTAGTAATGATGATTGGGTTTTTAGCAGCTGGCGAAATCATTATCATGCTCTTCTCCATGGTTTTGACCCTGAAAAATTATTTAATCTTATAGTTGAAGGAAGAAGTATGGGTATCAATTCTCTTGAGGATAAATTTTATTCATCATCAATAGTTGGGGGCTCTCTTCCAATTGCACTTGGCGTTGCTCAATCTATAAAATTAAAGAAACAAGAAGATAAGGTATGGTGTTTTGTTGGAGATATGACATTCGAGACGGGGACATTCCATGAGTGTTATAAATTCTCTAGAAATTTTGATTTGCCAATTGAATTTGTGGTTGAAGATAATAATATGAGTACAAATACCCCTACAGATCAGACTTGGAATAAAAAAAGTAAAATTCCTGATGATGTTCATTATTATGAATATGAAAGAAATTTTCCACATCATGGAACTGGAAATTGGGTCCTATTTTAAATAATAAATAATAAATAATAAATAATAAATATGAAATATAAATCTGAACTAATAAGGTCGATGGAGTTTCTTGCAAAGGATGAAAGAACTATTTTTATAGGCCAGTCTGTTAAATACAGTGGTAATGCAATTTTTAATACTCTAGAGTCTATTGACGATCATAAAAAAATAGAAACACCAGTTTTTGAAGATGTTCAAATGGGCCTCTCTACTGGGCTTGCTCTAAATGGATTTGTTCCAATAACCTGCTATCCAAGATTTGATTTTTTAATATGTGCCTGCAATCAACTTGTTAATCATTTAGATAAAATTGAATATATGTCCAAAGGAACTATGAAGCCACGTGTAATTATTAGAACTTCAATTGGCCCAAAAACACCTCTTGACGGAGGACCTCAGCATACAGCTGACTATACTAAGTCTTTTCAAGATATGCTTACAAATACAAATGTTGTTAGCTTAAATGAGCCAGAAGATATATTTCCAGCATTTGAAGAGGCGCTTTTAGGAGATAAATTCCATTCCACATTGTTAATTGAAAATGGCGCTTTCTATAATGACAAATAGTAACAGAGATTTAGGTTTTAGATTAAAAAAAGGTATCTATTTAGTTGCAGGGGCAACAGGAATGATTGGAAGTCATTCTCTTCGTCTATTAGCTAATCAAGAAGGGATTAAAGTTATAGCAATTTTTAATAAGAGAAAAAAAAATGTTTTTGCAGATAATATTACTTATGTAAATGCAGATTTAACAAATGAAAAAGAGTGTTTGAAGATAGCCCAGAAAGTTGATTTTATTTTAATGTATGCGGGAATAAAATCACATGCTTCTGTTGAATCGATGGATTCTGTTTATCCTATTAAAAAATCCATAGAAATTGCTAATAATATGTTTTATGCAGCTTATAAGAATCAAGTAAAAAAGCTAGTTTGGATTAGTAGTTCAACAGGCTATCCTGAGTCTAAGAAGCACCTTCAAGAGTATGAAATGTTCGAAGGACACCCTCAAGAACATTGGTATTCAGTTGGTTGGATGACTAGATATCTAGAGACACAATGTAAAATGTATTCTGAAAAAGTAAGTGACCCAATTGATGTTATTGTTTTGAGACCGCCACTGGTTTATGGTGAATTTGATAATTTTACCCCTAACCATGGAACAGTTATTGCAGCACTTATTGCTCGAGTTGTGGGTAGAGAAAATCCTGTCGAAGTATGGGGGGATGGAAACCAATTAAGAGAGGTTATTTATGCGCAAGATATTGCAATAATAGCTTTAAAAGCCATTCCATTATTAACAGGATTTCATGTTCTTAATATAGCGGAAGGAAAGCCATACTCTATAAATCATATTCTATCGCTCATGTTAAAAGTAGATGGCTTCGAAAATGCAAATATTGTCCATAAACTAAATAAGCCTCAACTTGCTAGTCAAGTCTTACTATCAATTAAAAAAGCTGAAGAGAATGACTTAAAGCCCTCCACAAGCCTTGAATCTGGCTTAAAATCAACTATGCAATGGTACAATGAAAATAAATAAAAATAGTAATAATTTAATAGGTTTAAGAGAATTTTCAAAACTTTTTGATCTTGATCCATTGGAGATAAATGAAATATGTGGTGAATTAATTAGTTCATTAGACTTTCGCTATTCAATTTGTGAAAAAGATGAACAAGAAAAAATTATAAATGATATATCCCTGAAATGCTCAGCATCACAATTTAGTATTTCAAGCCATGAAAGACAACTAGATTGGCAAAAAGGATGGAGCGAAAATCTAGATGATTTTATTGCAACTGACTTTAATATCGACTCTCTAGAGCCTAGGTACTTTAAAAAAGAGCCTACACAATTTCGATTGAATGGAAATTATGTAATTTCAGAATCTAGTTCATTTGAGCAGGATTTTATGACGGTTATTCGCAAGTGTTTTTTTAAAAAGTACCTTAGCCAATTTACAAATATTTATGAATTTGGATGTGGTGCTGGCCAAAACCTTTCTTTTTTAGCAAATATGTATAATGATAAAAAATATTTTGGTTTGGATTGGGCTGAATCTTCTGTAGAAATTATAAATTTGATGTCAGAAAATTTTAAATGGAATATTGAGGGCCATGTATTCGACTTTTATGAATCTAACCCAAATATAGAAATTTTATCAGATAGCGGAATTTTTACTGTCCATGCTCTCGAGCAAGTAGGCGATAAGTATAAAATTTTTGTGAATTACCTGCTTGAGCAAAAACCTGAGATTTGCATTCATATTGAGCCTATCAATGAGTTATATGACAAAAACAGTGAATTTGATAACGTTGCTTTAAAATTTCATTTATCTAGGAATTATCTCAATAATTATTTAAGTTATCTGAAGCAACTAGAGTCAGAAAATAAAATTAATATTTTGAAGATAAAAAAAGTAAATTTTGGAAGTTTACACCACGATGGATATTCAATTGTAATTTGGGAGGTTGTATAATAATGATTAAAGATGAGGTATTAAGAAGCTTTAGTGGCAAGAATTGCTTGGTAACAGGTGGTACAGGAATGATCGGTCGTGAAATTGCAATACTTTTAGCCAATGCTGGCGCCCATGTGCGGGTTGTCTCGCTAGATAAAGTAAATATTCATGGATCAATTGAGCATGTTTATGGAGATTTAACTGATTTTGAATTTTGTAAAGAGCAGACAAGGGATATGGATTGTGTTTTTCATGTTGCTGGAATAAAAGGCTCCATCAAAGTAACGGTTGAAAACCCGGCTAGTTTTTTTGTGCCTCTTTTAATGTTTAATACAAATGTTTTAGAGGCAAGTAGATTAAATAAGGTCCCTAAATTAGTTTATACAAGCTCAATTGGCGCTTATTCCGCATCAGAAATTTTTATAGAGAGTGAGGAAGAGGATCTAGCTCCTCCTATGGACATGTATCCTGGCTGGGCAAAGAGAATGGCTGAGATGCAAATCCAAGCCTACAGAACTCAATATGGATTGGAAAATTATTCTGTAGTTCGTCCCTGTAATGTGTATGGTCCTGGAGATAATTTTGATCCTGAGAATGCGATGGTTATTCCTACCCTAATGTCAAGAATTCATAATGGTGAAAATCCTGTAGTGGTATGGGGTGATGGCTCTGCTATTCGCGATTTTGCTTACACTCGTGATGTAGCTGAAGGAACTATTTTAGCTCTTCATCATGGAACAGGCGGGAGATACGTGAACTTAGGGAGTGGAGTGGGTGTTTCTATTAAAGAGCTAGTTGAAGGTCTACATAGTTTTTTAGATTTTAATTATGAGTTCGATGTGTCTAAGCCAGCAGGCTTTCCTCGTCGAATTATGGATATTAGTTTAGCTAAAAAATTAATAGACTACAACCCTTCTATGAGCCTAAGGAATGGATTGGAAGAAACTTGGGAGTGGTTTCTAGAAAATCAAAATGAATTTAAGAATAAGAAAAATTACTTTTCCAATTAGGTTGAAGAGAAATGCCCTCTAAAAGCCAGATTAAACTAAAATAATAAACTTGCAAATTTTTTAATACTTCATTCGAGTATTTTTTTGAATTTTAATGAGAACAAATATATGAAGATAGAAAAAACTAAACTAGACGGTGTCTTACTTATAAAACCTGAAATATATGAAGATTTTAGGGGTGGTTATAGTATGACATATAATGAAAAAGAATATGATCAAGCATTTTCCAAGTTTGGTCTTAATCAAATAAAATTTGTTGAAGATGATATTTCGTATTCCTATCAGCATGTTTTAAGAGGCATTCATGGGTCTTATGATACTGCTAAATTAATAAGTTGTCTTGAGGGAAAGTTTTATTTTGTAGTAGTGAATAATATAGCTGATCATCCTCAGTATGGTGAATGGACTTCATTTACTCTTTCTGAGAGAAACCGATTTCAAATATATGTACCAGAGGGATTTGGTAATGCTCATCTTGTAATGAGTAATAAAGCTATTTTCAGCTATAAGCAAAGCGCCTATTACAATCCTAATGGACAATTTACTCTTTTATGGAATGATCCAAAGTTAAATATTTGGTGGCCAATTAAAGAGCCAATCATTTCTATTCGTGATCAAATCGGTAAGTTTGTAGATTGAATAATAATAATGTTTAAAAATTCTAAAATTTTAGTTACGGGTGGCTCTGGGTTTATTGGTATCAATCTGATCAAAAGGTTGCTGAATGAAGGTGCAAATATAAGAGCAACTTTACACTCTAAGGGGCCAGTAATAATTGATGATAGGATTGAGTATATTAAAGGTGATCTTAGGTTAGAAGAATTTTGTGAAGAGGCGGTGGATGGAGTTGACTATGTTTTTATGTGTGCTGCTAATACTTCTGGGGCAAAAGTTATGGCTACAACTCCACTAGTTCATTTAACCCCTAATATGTTAATGAATATCCAAATGCTTCAAGCTGCATACTCAGCAGGTGTAAGTAAATTTCTTTTTGTTAGTACAAATACAGTTTATCCTTTGACAGATTTTGCTGTTAAAGAGTCTGATGTTACAAATGAGTTTTACGAGAGCTATCATATAGTTGCATGGATGAAAAGATTTACAGAAATCGTTTGTGATATGTATTCAACCCGAATAAAAAATCCAATGAAGACTGTTGTGGTTAGACCAGGAAATTTATATGGACCTTATGATAAATTTGACTGGGAAAAGTCAAAAGTTATTCCTGCAATTATTCGACGTGCAATTGAAAGACATGATCCATTTGAGGTTTGGGGTGACGGCATGGATCTAAAGGATTTTCTATATATTGATGATTTAATTGATGGATTAATTCTTGCAATGGAGAGAATTAATGAATTTGAACCTATAAATCTTGCATCTGGAATTCCTGTCACCATAAGAGATGTTTTGGGAGAAATACTAAAATCAGCAGATTATGAAGATGCAGATATTCAGTATGATTCAACAAAACCCTCGATGATTCCAAAGAGGATGATTGATATTTCTTTAGCTAAAAAACAACTAGGATTTAATCCTAAAGTTAATTTAGAAGATGGAATTCAGAGAACTGTAGATTGGTATAGAACATTTTATAAAGATACTAGCCCTGAGGGAAATGAATGATAATTTCAAGAACTCCATTTAGAATAAGTTTTTTTGGTGGGGGTTCCGATTACCCAATTTGGTATAAAGAAAATGAAGGTAGAGTTATTAATGCCTCAATTGATAAATACTGTTTTGTTAATTTAAGAGAGTTGCCGCCATTTTTTGATTATAAATATCGTTTGCGATATTTTAAAAGAGAGGAAGTGAGTACCTTAGATAAAATAGAGCATCCTTCAATTCGTGAATGTCTTCGCTACTTAAATATTACTAAAAATATTGATTTAGTTCATCATTCAGATTTGCCAGCGCAGTCCGGTTTGGGCTCAAGCTCAACTTTTACTGTTGGGCTTCTTCATGCAGCTTATGCATTGATTAACAAGATGCCTAGTAAATATAAGCTTGCGATTGAAGCAATTGAAATCGAGCAAAATCTAATTGGTGAAGCTGTGGGATCTCAAGATCAAACTGCTGCTGCATTTGGAGGCTTAAATAGAGTTAATTTTGGTGGCCCAAGAGAGCTTTCAGTTACACCTTTAATTATAAACCCTGAAAAACTTAGAAACTTGCAAGATCACCTTATGCTTTTTTTTACTGGATTTTCTAGAAATGCATCCAGTATTGCAGAAAAACAAATAAACTTAACACCGAGCAAATCTTCAGAGCTTAATGCTATGGTTGATCTATGTAAAGAAGCAGAAAAATCATTAGTTGAGTCCCAAGAATCAATTAGTGAGTGGGGAAGATTGCTTGGTGAACAATGGAAAATTAAAAAATCTATGAGTAATTTAATCACTAATAGTGATATTGATGAAATGTATAAAAAAGCTATGGATGCTGGGGCAATTGGCGGCAAATTATTAGGTGCAGGTGGTGGTGGTTTTTTACTTTTTCTTGTAGAGCCTGACAAGCAAAATTTAGTAAAATCTGCTCTTAATGGTGTGCTTAATGTGCCATTTAATTTTGATTTTTCAGGAAGTCAAATTGTTTATTATGGCGACCATGGTTAGTTCTATTTCTATGGAAAATGTTATACTATTATTATGGAAATAACTGCTATCATACTTGTAGGTGGCCTTGGTACACGCCTAAAAAGTACAGTTCCTAATCTGCCCAAGCCTATGGCTCCAATTGCTGGCCGCCCATTTCTTGAGTATCAAATGGATTATTGGATTAAACAAGGAGTTTGTCGTTTTATTTTGTCTGTTGGACACCTAAAAGATATAATTATGAATCATTTTTCTGATAAATATTGTGGAGTTCCAATTGAATATTCTGATGAAGAAAGCCCCTTGGGAACAGGAGGCGCATTTTTAAAAGCATCTAAAAACTTAGAAGAAACATTCTTGGTCCTTAATGGAGATACTTTTATAGAGGTAGATCTTCATGAGATGGTTAATTTTCACGTTAAAAATAAATCCGAATGGACTTTATCAGTTATAGAAAAAACCTCATCTAATCGCTATATGGGTGTAGAAATGAAAAATGATGGCAGAATAGTTTCGTTAGAAAGCTCCAATAGTAATTTAGTTAATGGAGGGGTTTATTTAATTAATCTATCAGTCGCAAAAAGACTAAATATAATGGAAAATACAAAAGTTTCTTTAGAGGACGAGCTACTACCAAGTTTTATATCTAAAAAAGGCTCTCTATATGGAATTAAGTGTAATGGGAGATTTATTGATATTGGAGTTTCAGATGATTATTTTAGAGCAGAGGAACTATTACTAAAAGTTTAATGAATAATCAAAAGGTATTAGAATAGTAATGATAAATAAAAAAATAGCAATAGTTACTGGAGCGGATGGCTTTATAGGTTCTCATTTGACTGAAATGCTAGTAAGCAAAGGCTATACAGTAAAGGCATTAACTCAATACAACTCATTTAATAATTGGGGGTGGATCGAAGATGTCAATTGCAAAGATGATATAGAGATTTTGACAGGAGATATTCGAGATCCTCATTATTGTAAATACATTACTAAAGATGTAGATATTATTTTTCATCTTGCAGCATTAATTGCAATTCCATACTCTTATATTGCACCAGATAGTTATGTAGATACGAACGTTAAAGGTACGCTGAATATTTGTCAAGCAGCAAAAGAAAATGGAGTTATGCGAGTTATCATTACCTCTACCAGTGAGGTTTATGGGACAGCTCAATATGTGCCAATTGATGAAAAACATCCAATGAACCCTCAGTCTCCTTATAGTGCATCAAAAATAGCTGCTGATTCAATGGCAATGAGTTTCTATAATTCTTTTGAATTGCCAGTTACAATTGTGCGGCCATTTAATACTTACGGCCCACGTCAATCAGCTCGTGCAATAATCCCTACGATTATTACGCAGATAGCTAGTGGCCTAAAAGAAATTAAACTTGGTGATATAACGCCAACAAGAGATTTCAACTATGTTGAAGATATTTGTAGGGGATTTATTGTAATTGCTGAAAATAACCAAACAATTGGTGAAACTATTAATATTGGCTCTAATTTTGAAATCAGTATTAAAGATACCCTTAATCTTGTTAAGGGCTTAATGAATAGTGATGTTAATTTTACTCAAGATGTTCAACGCTTAAGGCCAGAAAAATCTGAGGTATCAAGATTATGGTGTGATAATTCTAAAGTTCAAAAACTTACTGGTCACCGACCTCAAGTTCAAATTAAAGAAGGATTACAAAGAACTATTAATTGGTTTATAAAGTCTGAAAATTTAAAAAAATATAAAACTCAAATATATAATGTTTGAAGATGTAATTGATTTTGTAAGAACTATATATCGTAGGGAGGGTAATATTCCTTTACATGAGCCTCTTTTCAATGGTAATGAAAAAAAATATTTAAATGAATGTATAGATTCGACATTTGTTTCATCTGTTGGAAAATTTGTTAATCAAGCAGAGTCAAAAATTGCTAAATATACAGGTTCTAAATTTGCAATTGCCACTTCAAATGGAACCTCAGCGCTTCATATTTCTCTTTTGATATCAAATGTAAATAAAGGGGACGAAGTAATTACTCAACCAGTAACATTTGTAGCTACCTGCAACGCGATAAATTATTGTGGGGCTAGCCCCATTTTTATAGATGTAGATAAAGATACAATGGGTTTATCTCCTTCAGCATTAGAATTCTTTCTAGAAAAAAATACATTTTTAAAAGGCCATCAATGTATTAATAAAATAACAGGAAAAATAATTAAGGCGTGCATACCTGTGCATACTTTTGGACATTCTTGTCAAATTTCAGAAATTGTAAAAATTTGTAAAAAATATAAAATAATATTAATTGAGGATGCGGCTGAAAGTTTGGGTAGTTTTTATAACGAAAAACATACTGGCTCATATGGTTCATTGGGAGCTTTAAGTTTTAATGGTAATAAAATTATTACTTCTGGCGGCGGCGGATGTATTATTACTGATGATGAAAAATTAGCAACAAAAGCTAGGCATTTGACAACAACTGCTAAAGTTCCACATAGATGGGAATATAATCATGATATGGTTGGTTATAATTATCGAATGCCAAATTTAAATGCAGCTCTGTTGCTTGCACAGCTAGAGAATCTAGAAAATTTCTTGCAAAATAAACGAGAAATTGCCATGGCTTATAGAGATTTTTTTATTGATAAAGATTATGACTTTATCGAAGAACCTGTTAATAGTAAATCAAATTATTGGTTAAATGCAATTATTCTAAAAGATAAAAATCAACGTGATTTATTTCTAGAAGAAACAAACTCTAAAGGAATAATGACCCGCCCTATTTGGAGTTTAATGAATAATTTGGATATGTTTAAAAATTGTCATAGTGAGCAGCTTACTAATGCTGAATGGTTGGAGGAGCGCTTGGTTAATATTCCGAGTAGTGTTTTTATATAATGAAATCAATCATACTAATTGGTAATGGTGGTCACTGTAAATCTGTTATTGATGTTATCGAGCAAGAGGCTAAATACAAAATTGTTGGTATAGTTGGTTCTTTTGAATCAATCGGGACTGACATACTAGGGTATAAGGTAATCGGTGATGACTCTGATCTAAAAAATTTATCTAAAACATATAAATATGCTCTAGTAGCTGTTGGCCAAATTCATTCACCTAAGACAAGAATTAAGTTATTTGATTTATTAGTTGAATTTGACTTTATTTTGCCCAGTATTGTTTCTCCCAGAGCCTATGTCTCAAAGTATGCTTGTATTGGTAATGGAACTATAGTTATGCATGATGCAATTGTTAATACCAATGCTGTTGTTGGACAGAACTGTATTATTAATTCAAAAGCTTTAGTCGAGCATGATTCTATAATACATAATCATTGCCATATCTCAACTGGTGCAACCATTAATGGAAATGTATTAATTGAGGATGGATGTTTTATTGGAAGTGGGGCTATAGCCTCAAATTCTATAATAATAAAAAAGAATGGTTTTGTTAAAGCAGGAGCACTTGTTAAGTGAGTGTATTTATTATTGCTGAAGCAGGAGTTAATCATAATGGGTCAATTGAATTGGCATATAAGCTGATTGATGCAGCTTATGATGCTGGAGCTAATGCAGTTAAATTTCAAACTTTTAAAGCAAATAATATAGCCATACAAAACTCTAAGAAAGCTGAGTATCAGATACAAAAAAATAACATAATTGAATCTCAATTTGATATGCTTAAAAAGCTAGAGTTAAATGCTGATGAGCATAAAAAATTATTTAATTACTGCACAAATAAAGGTATTACATTTCTGTCATCTCCATTTGACCATGAGAGTATTCGACTATTGGATAAATTAAATGTTCAGATTTTTAAAATTCCAAGTGGCGAAATTAATAACTTGCCTTACCTGAGACATATTGGTTCGTTAGGTAAAGAAGTAATTTTGTCTACTGGCATGTCATCTTTAAAGGAGATTGATGAAGCGTTAAATATCTTAATAAATTCTGGAACAGCCAAGAATAACATTACTATATTACATGCAAATACTATGTACCCAACTCCTATGGAAGATGTAAATTTAAATGCAATGCAAACAATAAAAAATAAATTTGATGTTGCAGTTGGTTATAGTGACCATACTTTGGGAATTGAGATTGATATTGCAGCAGCAGCACTAGGAGCCTCTGTAATTGAAAAGCATTTTACTTTAGATAAAAAAATGGATGGGCCTGATCATAAGGCCTCATTGGAGCCAAATGAACTAAAATCAATGATAGGTGCTATAAGAAATATTGAAAAAGCAATGGGAGATGGAGTTAAAAGGCTGACAAGAAGTGAAAAGCCCAATATTACTATCGCCAGAAAATCTATAGTTGCTAAAACAGACATCAAAAAAGGTGATATTTTTTCTGAAAAAAATTTAACAACTAAAAGACCTGGAAATGGACTAAGCCCCATGAACTGGGATAGTGTAGTTGGCAAGATAGCAGTGCAAGACTTTAATTTAGATGACTTGATATGCTAAATAGAAAAATTTGTGTAGTAACTGGCTCGCGTGCAGAGTACGGTCTTTTTTACCCAATTCTTACTAAAATTCACGCATCATCTAAACTTGACCTTCAGATCATCACTACTTCATCTCATCACTCAAAGGAGTTTGGACTAACCTATAAACAAATTGAGTCCGATGGTTTTGTTATTGATGAAAAAGTTAAAAACCTTAATGTTTCAAATTTAAAAACATCTATTGTTAAATCGACTGCAAAAGCAGCTTCACTTCTTTCGGATTGCTATAACAGACTTAAGCCAGATGTAATTTTATTATTGGGTGATAGGTATGAAACTCATGCTGCAGCGACTTCAGCAATGCTAATGAATATTCCTATTGCGCATATTCATGGGGGTGAAATTACTGAAGGAGCAGTGGATGAGCAGATTAGACACTCAATTACTAAAATGAGTTATTTACATTTTTGCTCAACTGAATCTTATCGGCAGCGAGTCATTCAAATGGGCGAGGATCCAAAAAGAGTTTTTAATAGCGGTGCCCCTGGTATTGATAATATATTCGAACTTCAGCTTCTTACCAAGCTGCAATTAGAGCAAGAATTGGATTGGAATTTTTCTTCAAAGTGCGCTTTATTTACATACCATCCTGAAACGCTTACTGATACTGATATTGAGAAAGACTTAATGTCTATTTTCAAAATATTGATGACTTTTAACTTTAATATACTTTTTACATACGCAAATGCTGACCTAGGTGGAAGAGTTATTAATAAAAATATTGAAACATTTTGTCAAAAAAACCCAAAAAGATATAAGGCTGTAAAGAGTCTTGGGCAAATTAAATATTTAAGTGCTATGAAATATGTTGACTTTCTTATTGGAAACTCATCAAGTGGAGTTATTGAAGCAGCGACTTTTAAGAAGCCAGTTGTCAATATTGGTACTAGGCAAAAAGGAAGGCTTAAAGGCCACAATGTTATTGATTGTAATATTGATACATTGAATGAATCTATTCTAATTGCTGCATCTGAGTCTTTTGGAAATAAAATTACCAACATTAAAAATATATATGGTTCAGGAAATGCTTCAGAATTTATTGTTAGTAAACTTATAAGTGAAACTTTATCAATAATTAAAAAATTTAGAGACCACTCTGAGGAGCATTAATTGAAAGATTGGCTAAAAGTTACATTAAAAATATCAGACTCACTCGAGAAGGCCATAAGAGTTCTTCATCATGGTGGGTTAAGAGTTGCTCTTGTTATTGATAAAGACAATAAGTTATTAGGGACAATTACAGATGGTGACATCAGAAGAGCTTTGTTAAAACATCTTGATATGGAGTCCTTGGTTGATGGGGTAATGAATAAAAGTCCTTCAGTTGCCTTGAACACAGATTCAGTAGATACAATTATGTCAAAAATGAAGAGTCGAGACCTGCTGCATATTCCTATTATTGATAAACATAATGAACTTATTGGGCTTGAAACACTTCAGCATTTGACTTATGACAAAAAATATCAAAATCCTGTATTTCTCATGGCTGGTGGGTTTGGAACTAGATTACATCCACTAACCGAAGATACACCTAAACCATTACTTAAAGTTGGTAGTAAACCAATTTTGGAGACTATTTTAGATAGATTTATAAAAGCTGGATTTCATAACTTTTATATTTCAACTTATTTTAAAGCCGATATGATCCATGAATATTTTGGTGATGGGTCTTCTTGGGACGTTAGTATTAAGTATGTAAATGAAGTTAAGCCTCTTGGAACAGCTGGTGCAATAGGCTTACTGCCTAAAAATCTTCCAGACTTACCTATTTTAATGATGAATGGAGATGTCTTGACCAAGGTGAATTTTGAACATTTACTTAATTTTCATCAGGTGCAAAAAGGTATTGCAACAATGTGTATTCGAGAATATGACGTTCAAATACCATTTGGAGTAGTTAATATTAAAAACCAGAAAGCTGAAAGTTTTTTAGAAAAACCTCTCAAGAAATTTTTTGTTAATGCTGGAATTTACATATTTGAAAAAGAGCTAATTAAAAAGTTAGAAAATGAATGTTATATAGATATGCCCAATTTACTTGAGCAACAAATTCATGAGGGTAAGAGTGTAAATGTATTCCCAATTCATGAATATTGGAAAGATGTTGGGCAAATGGAAGAGTACCAAAGTGTTAATGACTCTTTTACAAATGGGTTTTCCTTAGATGATTAAGATTATTGCCGAAACTGCTTGGCATCATGAAGGTGACTTTATCTTTATGAAAGACTTAGTAACTAAAATTTGTGAAAATTCAAATGCCGATATTGTTAAATTTCACCTCACTCTTGATTTGGATGAATATATGAGTAAAGACCACGAAGCTTATGGGATGCTTCAGTCTTGGATGCTTAGTGAAGAGAATTGGGAGGAGTTAATTGGAATAGTTAGGAAAAATAACAAAGAACTTATGTTGCTACTTAATGATACAAAATCAGTAAACTTTGCAAAAAAATTCAATCCTGAGATGGTTGAGTTACATTCTGTTTCTTTAAACGTTCCTAGAATGCAAGATGCTGTTATAAAAAATATTAATAAGAAGGCAAAGATTGTCATAGGGGTTGGCGGATGTTCAGTTAAAGAAGTTCAAGAGGCGGTTTATTTTTTCCATGAAAGAGAGACAGTCTTAATGTTTGGTTTTCAAAACTATCCTACTAAATATGAGGATGTTAGTTTATTTAAAATTAGAAAGATGCAAGACTTATTTAAAAGTGCAATTTTTGGTTATGCTGACCATACTGCTTGGGATGAGGATAATAATGAGCTTATTACGCTTCTAGTTTCATCGAATGGGATGAGCTTTATAGAGAAGCATGTGACTACTGAATATGGAAAAGAGCGATGTGATTTTTCTGCAGCTATAACAATAGATCAACTTAATAAACTGCATTCTAAAGTGTCACTTCTTGAAAAGTTGTATGGTAATGGGTCTTTTGAGCTTAATGAGGCTGAAAAAAAGTATTCCTTATATGGGCCAATGAAAATGGCAGCATTAGCAAAGTATGATCTTAAAAAAGGTGATACATTAGTAATTAATGACTTGTATTTTTGTAGAACTTCACAAATTACAGATATATCTCAAATAGAGATAATGCAACTTATTGGTAACAAGTTGGCTGAAAATATAAAAGCTGATCAAGTTATTATCTCTAATCAAATTGTCAAAGATTAAATGAAAGTAGGATACCTAATAACTGGCCGGTTAAAGTCCACTCGATTACCAAATAAACTTTTACTTAAAGTAAAAGGTAAGCCTATTTTGAGTCACATGATAGATAGGTTGAAATTAGCTAAAAATGTAGATGAGATTGTTATATGTACATCTACTAATGAGCAAGATAAGCCATTAGGTGAGATTGCTAATGCAAATGATATCAATTGCTTTTATGGGGATCCAGACGATGTTTTAGTTAGACTTTTAGGTGCCGCAAATGAATTTAATTTTGATTATATTCTTAATATCACTGCAGACTGCCCTTTTGTAGATCCTGGATATGCAGATATGATTGTTGAAAAATTCTTAGAAACAGATTCTGATCTGATTCGTCAGTTTGATCTTCCTCACGGTGTTTTTAGTTATGGGATTAAAGTGGACGCCCTAAGAAAGGTTGTAAAAATAAAAAACACATCTGATACTGAAGTATGGGGAAAATATTTTACTGATACTGGTTTATTTAAAGTATTGGACCTAGAGGTTGAAAATAAACATCATAGAAGGCCAGGATTACGCATGACCCTTGACTATCCTGAGGATCTCGATTTTTTTAAGACAATTTTTGATACTTTATACCAAAAAAATAAAGTTTTTTCACTATCTAAAATACTTAACTTACTGGATTCTCAACCAGAAATTATTGAAATTAATAAGGGCTGTGGATTAAGATTTAATAAAAGATTTAATTCTCAATCAGAGCCAAGTTTGAAAAAAGTTATTAAAGTAAAGACTGCATTAATTATAGGATCTGGTTCAATTGGTCAAAGGCATATATCAAACTTAAAAAAAATTGGAATTAATAATATTACAGCCTTAAGAAGTAAAAAAGGGCATTATAAAAAATTACCGGAAAGTTTAGGAGTTAAAGAAATAAGTAGTTGGACTGAAGCAAAAAAAATTAAGTCTGATATTGCAATAATATCTAACCCATCAAGTTTGCACATTGATGCGGCTTTAAAAATCTCAGGACATGTAAAGGGAGTTTTTATTGAAAAACCCTTGTCAAATAATTTATCTGAGTGTAATCAGTTGATAGATCTATTGAATAACAAAAAAATAACCTCATTTGTTGGGCACAATTTAATGTTTCATCCAGTGATTAAAAAAATAATAGAATTCATTAACGAAAATGATATTGGAGAAATAATTAACATCCAATGCCAGGTTGGACAATGGCTACCAGACTGGCATCCTTATGAAGACTATACGAAAGCTTATTATGCAAGAAAGGATCTTGGAGGAGGGGTTTCATTATCTTTAATTCATGAGATTCATCTTGCTTTAGCATTGGCTGGTTTACCAGCTTATGTTTCAGGAGAGATTACTGAGTATAAGCAATTAAAACTTGATGTAGATGTTTGTTCTGACTTGATGATAAAACATAAGTCTGGAGCAGTTAGTCAAATTCATTTAGATTTTCTTCAGAGGCCTTCTCATCGAAGTGGTCTAGTTACATTTGAAAAGGCATGGCTTTCATATGATTTTAGTAAAATGCAAATTACAGCTCAAAAAATTAATGAAGAGCCATATGAATTGTTTCAAAATTCTGACTTTGATCCCAATATTATGTATATTGATCAATTAAAGGAGTTTGTATGCATGGTTGAGGAAGGGAGAGTTAAGCATAAATATGATGTGTTATCGGCAGTAGAAAGTTTAAAAGTAGTTAACGCATTATTTGAGTCTAATACTACTGGTAAAAAGGTCAGTATTTATAGGGGTGAAAAATTTTCTTTTTAATTTACTAAAAATATGTTTGATCTTAAAAATAAAGTAGTTATAGTGGTTGGTGGTAGAGGGTATCTTGGTAGAGATTTCTGCCAAAAGCTTTCTTCACAGAATGCAATAGTAATTTCAGCAGACCTCACTCAGCCTTCTAAAGCTGCATTAAGCTCTTCTTTTGCAGAAGAGTTTAAAAATATTGAGCAGTATGATGTTGATGTGACAAATAAAAATTCAGTAGCTCAGTTGGTTTCTGAGATTATCTCAAAGTATGGAAAGATTGATACTTTGGTTTATAGTGTTACGGCAAAACCTCATGATTTTTATCTTCCTTTTACTGAATGCTCATTAGAGGGCTGGCAATCAGTGATTAGTGCTGAGCTAGATGGAGTGTTTAATGTCTCTCAGGAGGTTGGTCGCTCAATGGAGGAGGCGGAGTTTGGAAATATGATATTCATATCTTCAATCTATGGTGTTGTTGGGAACGACCAAAGGTTATATAAAGATTCGAATTTAGCTGAATTATATTCTGATAGCGAAGATGGGGAAGAAAGAAGTCAGCCATATTCCCACTCAGTTTATCCAGTTGTCAAAGGCGGGGTAATTTCCTTAGCTCGTTATCTTGCCGCTTATTGGGGAGAAAAAAATATTCGTGTTAATTGCATTTCTCCAGGCGGCGTTTATCATGAAGGTGAAAATGAAAAATTTGTTCAGAAATATTCTGAAAAAGTACCCCTTGGCAGGAAAGCTGAATTAACAGATATTTCTTCAGCAGTAGTTTACTTATCTTCAGATGAGGCTAGTTATATTACTGGCCATAATCTAATTGTTGATGGTGGCTGGGTATCATGGTAAACCTATGTGGTTTAGTAGAAGTAATGAGTAATAAAATAGAGAAATAATTATAAAAAATACCTTTAAAATGAGAATCTTATAGTTTATTTATATTCTACATTTTCGTACAAGAATTTAAAAGGATAATTGATAATGAGTAAATATTGTTCTTTTGCAAAGACAGATAGAAGTGTTAAAGCTAGAGATGGAATTTGCTAAATAAAAAGAATTATGTCACTAGCTTTAAGAATTATTCCAAGATTAGATATAAAAGGGCCTAATGTAGTAAAAGGGGTTCATTTAGAAGGTTTACGTGTATTAGGCAAACCAGAATCATTTGCTAAATTCTATTATGAGAGTGGTGCTGATGAATTGTTTTATCAAGATGTAGTAGCAAGCCTGTTTGGCAGAAATAGCCTAAAAGATATAATTTCTAAGACCGCTAAGGAAATTTTTATCCCACTTACTGTTGGTGGGGGTATTCGCAATATTAATGATATTTCAAATATACTTCATGCTGGCGCAGATAAAGTCTCTATTAACACTTTCGCAATTCAAAATCCAAAATTGATTAGCTCGGCCTCTAATATATTTGGTTCATCAACCATCGTAATTAGCATAGAAGCAATTAAGCAATCAGACGGAAAGTACTCTGCGTTTACTGACAATGGAAGAAATCCTACTGGAAGGGATGTTGTTGAGTGGGCAAGGGAAGTGGAACAATTAGGCGCAGGTGAAATTTCTTTAACCTGTGTTGATAAAGAGGGAGCTGGTAAGGGTTTTGACTTAGCTTTAGCGAGGGAGGTGATTGACTCTGTTAGAATACCAGTTGTTATTCATGGCGGTGCAGGAAGTGTTCAGCATGTAGTAGATTTAGCTAAAGATTCATCAATAAGTGGTGTTGCGATATCTTCATTATTTCATTACGATTATATTGTGCATAATAAAGATCTCTCTGGCCATGAAAGTGAAGGTAATAGAGATTTCTTAAAAAGCAATAAAACCCCTTCTAGTATTCAAAGTAGTTCAATTAATAATTTAAAGTTATCCTTATTAGAGAAAAATATTCTATGCAGAAAGTATGAAAAAGCCCTATAGGATTGCAATAATAGATTACCAAATGAGTAATATGTTTAGCGTTAGAAATGCTATAAATTTAATGGGCTTTGAGTCAAAAGTTGTTTCTAAGCATTCAGAAATACTCGATTCTGATGGGGTAATACTTCCTGGGGTTGGATCTTTCCCAGAGGCAATGAGGATTATTAAAAAACTTGGTCTTGATGTTTCTATTAAAGAATTTATAGATACAGGTAAGCCATTTTTAGGTATTTGTTTAGGGTTTCAATTATTATTTCAAAGCAGTAATGAAATTGAAAAATCTTCAGGGTTAGGAATTCTTAAGGGTAAGGTGGTAAAATTTGCTAATAATAATATGAAGATTCTTGTTCCCCATGTTGGCTGGAATGCTATCGATAAGAACTTAGAAGTAGATAAAATTATTTTGAATTCTAGTGACCCATTAAGGAACGTTAAAAATGGTGATTATTTTTATTTTGTTCATTCATATTATGCATGCCCAGAAGATTTAAATATAATTAAAACTAGAACTCAATATGGAGAATATGAATTTTGTTCATCTATTTTGAAGGATAATATATTCGCTTGCCAGTTTCATCCTGAAAAAAGTGGAGATAGTGGTTTACAAGTATTTAAAGATATGTTTAATTGAGGAGAAAAAAGCCTTATGGCATTTAAAAGAGGAAATATTGAGGGCCAAATACAGCATATTCCAAAATATGTTAAGTGGTGTAAGCGTTGTGTAGTATCTAATCAAAGGCCAAGAGTTATTTTTGATGAGAATGATGTTTGTAGTGGATGTTTAAATACAGAATATAAAAATAATAAAATTGACTGGGTGAAAAGAGAAAAAGAATTAGTTGACCTTCTTGACCAGCATAGAAGTAATGATGGATCATGGGATGTAATTGTTCCTAGTAGTGGAGGCAAGGACTCAGGTTATGTTGCACACCAACTTCGTTATAAATATGGTATGAATCCCTTAACAGTGACTTGGTCTCCCTTGAAATATACTGATATAGGTTTTCAGAACTTTGAATCATGTATTGACTCAGGATTTACTAATATATTGTGTACGCCAAATGGTAAGTTTCAAAAAAAACTAGCGCGGTTAAGTTTTGAAGAGCTTGGAGATGCTTTTCATGTTTTTGTTTTGGGCCAAGTTAGTTATCCATTTCATATGGCATTAAAATTAGGTATTAAGTTAGTTTTTTATGGGGAAAATGGTGAAGCTGAGTATGCTGGAGATCCTAGATATGTTGATAAGCCTTATAAACCGTCTAGTGAATGGGTAAATCAATATTTTAAAGGCCGTACTTTTAGTGAGCTACTTGATTATGGGTTAAAAAACAAAGATTATTTATCTGAAGATGATTACTCCAAGTCTGATTTAATGTTTTATGAGCCCCCATCAGCAGAACAGCTCGAAAAAGCTGGCATCAAAGGAAAGCACTTCTACTCTTATTATCATAAATGGTCTCCTCAAGAGAATTATTATTATTGTGTTGAACATACTGGGTTTAAACCCAATGCTGTAAGATCTGAAGGCACTTATTCTAAGTATTCAAGCTTAGATGATAAGATGGACGGCTTTCATTATTATATGCGATATATTAAATTTGGCTTAGGAAGATGTCTAGAAGAAGCCGCACATGAAGTAAGGGATGGTCATATAACTAGAGAAGAGGGTGTTGCTTTAATGCAACGATATGAGGGAGAATTTCCCAGTAAATACTTTGTAGATTTCCTTGAATATTTAGATATAACCGAAGAACATTTTTGGGATGTTGTAGATAGTTGGCGAGCCAATCATTTGTGGAAACAAGTAGACGATGTTTGGCAGCTGAAACACCCTATAGAGTAAATATTTTTGTTAAGTGAAGAGAATAGAGGTTAAAGGAGAGCTATGATTGTAGTTAATGCAGACGATTTTGGTTTTACTGCTGGTGTAACAGATGGAATTATGAAAGCATACAAAAAGGGCATAGTTACCCATGCATCAATAATGGCTAATGGTTTAGATTTTGATAGATCTATTGAATGTTCAAAGAATGAAGTTGCTATGAAAGTTGGAGTTCATTTAGTTGCTACTTGGGGTGAGCCTGTATTGAAAAATAATAAAAAATCAACATTAATAAATAGTCGAGATGGTAGATTTTTTACTTTTAAACAATTAATTCTAAGGTTGATTTTTGGAAAAATTAAGAGAAATGATATATTGAATGAGTGGGAAGAGCAGATTAAAAAAGTCTATAGAGCAGGAATTAAAATTGATCATCTAAATAGTCATCATCATATCCACATGCTTCCTATTTTTAATGGTGTAGTTTATGAGCTCGCAGAAAAATATGACATTAAAAGAGTAAGAGTAACCAAAGAAAAAATAACAAATAAAGATAGAGTAGGAGTATTTATTAAAAAATCAATCTTTATTGCTCTAGATTTTTTTAGAGGAAGAAATGGGGTGTATGATTTTCACGGATTAGCATTGCAAAGTTCCAAAAACTACAAGACTGATTTAATTGTAATATTAAAGAATATGGGCGATAATTCTGAGCTTATGGTTCACCCAGGGATTGTAGATAATGAACTACTTAATGAAGATATTATGAGTTACTCCAGAGAGCATGAACTAAAAAATATTTCAGATTATGATGTTATTAAAGTATTGAAAGGTTAATAAAAAATGTTCTTTTTTATCAAGTTATGCATACTTGGATTGTTTATTTATTTGATAAACAAAAAAATAAACTTTGATTTTGATGTTATTCAGTCTATAGATTTAAATTATTTAAATTTAATTATTGGTCTCTTTTTTACAACATTAGCAATGATTGTAAGTTCACAAAGATGGAGAGAAATACTGAAATTAACGTCAATCAAACTTACAGTTAAAGAGTCAATTTTATATACTTATATTGGTGCATACTTTAATGTATTTTTTCCTGGTGATATAGGTGGTGATTTTATAAAAATTTATTATGTAAATAAAGATAAAAAAAAGAGTATTCTAAGTATTAGTGCGACAGTTGTTATTGATAGATTTATAGGTTTATTAACACTTTTAGCCTTACCCAGCTTTATATTTCTGTTTTATACTCAAAACATTAATTTGACTATTTTTAATAGAAGTGCAAGTATTGACTATCTTATATACACTTCCTTTTTTCTTAGTATTGCAATGTTTCTATTATTGATAAATAGTAAAAATGTTATCCAATACTTCTATAGATTCTTGCGTGATAATAGTTTTTTTGGCAGTAAAATTAAAAAAGTATCTATAGCATTGAGTGGCTTGAATAGTGATTTAAGTAAATATATGAAATCTATAATATGGTCTTTTTTATCTCAGTTAATGCTCTATATTGGTGGATATTTTATTGCACTATCTATAGTAAGCAGTGTTGATTTTTTATCATGGATTATCTTGTATCCTATAATTGTAGCACTTAGTTCTCTTCCAATTACCTTTTCAGGGGTTGGGCTTAGGGAGTATTTGTTTATTATTTTTTCAGATTCTTTGAATTTCCAAGGTGGAGAGATAATCATAGTTGTTTCAATCTTGATTTTACTTTCAATGCTAAGTCAGTCAATTCTTGGTGCTATTATTTACTTTTTTGATAATAGTAATAAAGAAGATATTTTGAATAATAAAGGTGGTAATTTATGAAGTTGTCAATAATTATTCCTGTATATAATTGCGATAAATGGATTATCAGCAAAATTAACGAGCTTTTAAAATTTCTTGAAGAATTAAAAGATTCAGAAATTATATTGGTTGATGATTGTAGTAATGATAGTACTGTAAGTGTAATCAGTAATTATATTTTAAACACTCAGAATGTAAGACTTATACAACTTGATACAAACCAGGGTAAAGGTGCTGCAGTAATGAAAGGGTTGAATGAATCAAATGCAGAGTATAGGATATTTACTGATTGTGATCTAGCCTATCCAATTTCTGAAATAAGGAGAGTATATAAAAAACTTTCTTCAGAAAAAAATATTGGTATGGTCATTGCAAATAGAAGAGATCAAAATAGTGTGTGCGAACTTAATCCAAAATATTTTAAGCATGTCCAGTCAAGAGAAAGGTCAGGCGCAATATTAAATAAGTTTCTAAAGTTAATTGGCCTTACTCTTTTTGATGATACGCAGGCAGGGCTTAAAGGATTTAGAGGCTCGAACATAAAAATGTTTGATAGAATAAGTATTTATCGTTTTGGATTTGATATCGAATTACTTACTATAGCTGTGAAAAATGGAATTGTAATTGAACAAATTCCTATAAGGTATATTTATCATGATGATCAAAGCACAGTAAGTATTCTGAAAGATGGCTATAGAATAATACGCGACTCTTTCAAAATATTGATAAATGACAGGATTCATAAGTATTATGATTTGAATTCAATAGATAAGCCATAATAAATGTTTTTCAAATTTATTAAAGGTGATTATTTAGTAATTAAAAATGGAAAGTACCTGTCAAAACTGCTCTCTGTTTTCCAGAATCGAACTATCAGTAAAAAAAAAGATTCTTTGATAAACTTGAATAATGACTTAAAGTATAGAAGAGAGTCAGGCATAGTTTTTGATAATTTTACTGATAGGTTGAAGAGCCGTATCTCATCAAATTATTACCAGATTATTCTTTCTTCTTCAGGATTAATTAAAAGCTCATACTTTGATAAATTATTGTGGGCTGAAAAAAAAGTTGAAAGCTTAAAAAGTCATAATATTAATGTTGATAATAATGATGTTCTCTTATCCAGAGCGGCTTACTTTTCTCTAAAAAACAAAGGAATGTTAACTTTTGGTTCTATTCCTTTATACTCAACTTTTTTCTACATCAATAAATCAATTGTATGGATATTTTTAGAGCTATATAGAACTTTCAGACAGTCAATTAAGAGGTTATTTTTTGCAAATAACCTTGTTCAATCGACTGACATTATGGTTGTTGTTAGTCAACATTATCAATATGTTCGTTTAGAAAGTCTAATTAACACCCTTATTAAAGATAAAGAAATGTCAATTGCAATTATTACTCCCTATGAAGTAGCTAAAGCTCATCAAATTCAATCCACAAAAATACAATATCTGCATATTAATCGATTCAGAAGTTTTGAGGCACTAATACAAACATATTCATTAATAATTAATTACTGGAAAGACCTAAAGTATGTAAAAAATATTAACATTATGTTTGAAAATTTAAAGGTACTAGAGGCACTCTCAATAGAGAGTTTTGTTAAATGGCATTACGACCATATAAACACACATGCCAGAACTGAAATTCTTGCAAAAAAAATACTTCTGGATTCTAATCCTTCAATGATATATTCAATTGATGGTTCTGACTTTTGGGTCCGAGTATTTGAGAAGCTTGCTCATGAAAAAGATGTTCCTACATATTGCCTGCCTTTTGGATTTTTGGATGAAAATGAACAAAATTGGACTAGGAGAAGCGAGTCACGATATGGAGCCATAAATAAAGGATCTAGTCAATTACTTAAAGAATTAACAGGTTCTAAATATGATGTGGATATTATAGGAGACCCTTTTTATGATAACTTTCATTGCAATGAAGCTCAAATCAAAGAGCTTAAAAATAAAATAGGTGTTAATGACGGTGATAAAATTATTGCTTTTTCGTCATTTCCAACAACCTCGAATAAAATTGGCTACACTGAGGGCCAATATTTGCAAGATGAACATGAATTGATGTTACAAAAAGTAATTGAGATTAGTATTAATAATGGATACCACGTAATTGTTAAACCACATCCTGTAGATAATAATAAAATTAACAGTATTGTTAATAATTTTGTAAAAAAAGATAAAATTCATATTGTTAATGATATGAATTCTTTGGAAATGATTAGTATTTCTGACTTAGTTATCGGAGTTCATTCAAAGGTTGCTTTTGAGGTAATTTTATTAAATAAAAAATATTTATTACTTCAATGGAATGAATTGCCAGATATGATGAAATTGATACAATATAATGTATGCCAAATCTCATACAATGTTAATGATATTGAGAACAAGCTGAAAAAATCATTATTAGTCCCTATTAATAATAACTATATACATAATCGGGAAAGATATATTCATGAGATGTATGTTTATCCATATGAAGAGAGTCAAAATAGGTTACTTAAAGTATTTAATTCAATTATGAAGTCCAAATCTCAATAATGAAAATTGCAATATTTCATAATTTACCATCAGGGGGTGCAAAAAGATCACTTTACGAGTGGGTAAAAAGATTATCACTAAAAAATAAAATTGACTTATATGGTTACTCATCAGATTCAGAGAGATATTTGGATATTCGAGGTTTTTGTAACGAAGTAAATTATTTTTGGGACAAGCCTATTCAATCTACAAACTATAATATTTTTTCTAAGATTTATTTATTTATAAAATTACTTATACTATCAAAAAAAATTGCTAACACTATAGATTCTAATGGCTATGATGTTGTCTTTGTTCACCATGATAGATATATTCAGAGTCCGCTTGTTATGGTTTTCTTAAAGTCTAAGTCAGTTTATTATTGCCAGGAACCCTTTAGAAGAGCATATGAGAAGCAGAAATTAACTAGAAGCTCATTAAAAGTTTTTTTTCGAGAGATATTAATAAAATTTACAGATCAACCTTTAAAATTTTTAGATAGATTGGCTATTAAGTCAGCAGATAATGTATTAGCAAATAGTTATTATTCTGCCTCAACAATTTATGATGCTTATAAGTTAAGCCCAGATGTAGTTTATTTAGGTGTAAATACTGATCAATTTTATTTCATGCCAGAAGTTAAAAAATTAAATATGGTTCTTTCAGTTGGAAGGCTGCATGAATCAAAAGGACATGATTTTGCCATTTTAGCCCTTTCATTAGTTAGGGAAGACATTCGTCCAATTTTAAGAATAATGTGTGATTCTAGAAGTTCTGAGTATAAAAATTATCTGTTAGATTTAGCTCAAGATAATAAAGTGTCTATTGTAATTGAAACTATTCCTGAGAGTGAAATTTGTAAAGTATATAATCAATCTTTATTATTAATATCAGCACAAAAAAATGAACCATTAGGACTAGTTGCCCTGGAGTCAATGTCCTGTGGAGTTCCAGTTATAGGGGTTCTTGAAGGAGGGGTTCAAGAAACTATTATTAATAATAGTACTGGTTTTTTAGTCAAGAGAGATAAAGAACTTTTTTCAAAAAAGATTGAACAACTATTATTAGATAGAGAATTGAGAAATTTTCTTGGATCTTCTGGATTAAAACATACTAAATCTAAATGGTCTTGGGATAAGAGTGCAGCTCAGATTAATAAGAAGCTTAAAGAAATGAAATAAGATTTATTATTAGATCAAATTTTTTATAGGAGTTATTTTTTTAATGGATATCATGTACGTTGGTCTTGGAAGAATTGGATTGCCTCAGGCCTTAGTTTCAGCAGATGCTGGCCATAAGGTTTTTGGAATTGACAATAATATTGAAAATATTTCTCAACTTTCTAAATCAAAAACTCCATTTTATGAGCCTTTAATGGACGAGTTGTTAGTTAAGCATATTGATATTAACTTTACTATTTTTAATGAAATTGGAATTGCTCCAAATAAAGTAGATTTATTATTTTTTACTTTGGGTACAGGTATTCCTGTTTACCCAAATAAGCTAGATTTAAGTGAAATTGAGGGACTTTTAGATCAAGTAATTACAACTATAAGTGCAGAGGTTTATATATTTCGAACAACTTTGCCAGTTGGAACAATCGATACTCTCTCAAAAAAATACCAAAATATAAATTTTGCATTTGTACCAGAGCGTTTAATAGAAGGTAATGCTATAGCTGAAGAGAGACAACTACCAAAAATAATTGGTACTTATAATGATTATTCATTTAATTTAATTAGTAAATTTTTTAAATCGATTGGTGGTGAGATTATTAGAGTTAAAAATCCAAGAACTGCTGAATTCTGTAAATTAATAGATAATAGTTATAGAAATTTAATATTTTCATTCTCAAATGATATTGCAATTGCAGCAGAGTTTAATAAAATTGATGCTTATGAGGTAATTGAAAGTGTAAATCATGGCTATGACAGAAATAATATTATGACTCCAGGACCAGTATCAGGTTATTGTTTAGGAAAGGATCCATATATATTTGAATATGCTTACCCTGACAATATTGTTAACAGCCATAGTGTGATTCATAAAGCAAGAGAAAATAACGACTATCTATATGAGTACTTTTCTAATAAAGCATCTGAATTAGCACCTAAAAAATTATCTATTTTAGGTGCTAGTTTCAAAGCTGATGTCGATGATTTTAGAATGTCGCACACTCATAATATTATTGAAAAAATAGAAAACAAATTACCAAATTGTAAAATTAAACTATATGACCCTTTCATTTCTTCAAACAAATATACTAATCAATATGAAGAAAGTAAAAATATAACAACTTATAATGATATTTATGATAAGGATTTATTTGAGGCTGATTTAATAATGATTTTAACGCCACATGCAGAAATTAAAAAAATTGATAGAGAGACTTTATTGAGTTTATTGGAATTAAAAAAGCCTGTAATATTTGATGCTTGGAATATGTGGAGTGATTTGAATAAAAAGTATGAAAAATATACTGCATTTGGAAGAGGCTCATGAAAAAAATAGTTGTTACTGGATGTGCAGGATTCTTGGGTTCACATTTGGTTGAATATCTTTTGAAAAAGGGAAATTATGTAATTGGTATAGACAATCTTTTTAGGGGTAAATTATCTAATCTAAAAGAAATAATCAATGACAAGAGCTTTTATTTTATTAATAGTGATTTAAGTGATATTAACTCTATATCATTAATTCAAGACCAAATTAATACTCAAGATGAATTAGAATATATTTATCATTATGCAGCAGTTAATGGGACTGAGCACTTTTATGATAAACCATTTTTTACATATTCTACAAATAATAAGACTACGGAAAATATTTTACTTCTCGCAGAAGATAACAAAAATTCATTAAAAAGATTGGTATATACCTCTTCATCTGAAGTATATGGTGAACCAAAAGTAATACCAACTGGTGAAAGTCAGTTAATTTCATTAAATATCGATGCCAGAAGAGATTCATACGCTGCAAGTAAGGCTAATACTGAGTTTATGATTCGCTTAAAAAGTGAAGAAAGTGGTATCAAATATACGATACTTCGTCCTTTTAATACCTATGGACCAAAAATGGATGATTCAAAATATGGTCAAGTAGTTCCAGAGTTTTTTCGTAAAGCATTGGGCGATGAGGTTTTTACAATTATTGGTTCTGGGGAGGAAACTCGATCATTTTGCTATGTTTCTGACCATGTTGAAATTGCTGTTAAAGCAGCTGAATCTTTAAATACATTGAATGAAATATACAATATTGGTGCAGAGCATGAGGTTTCAATACTTGAGCTTGCTGAGATGATTCATAATATTATTGGCATTGAGTTTATCTATCAAAATATAGAAAGTAGAAAAGATGATATTCAAAGAAGATGCCCCAGTATAAAAAAAATTTCCAGTGCCACTAGTATATCTCCAAAAATAACTTTATTAAATGGGTTAACCAAAATGCATAAGTCAATTTTAAATAGCTGATTATGCCTAGAAGATTTTTTTGGGGATTAATTGAATAATAAGCTAATACTTCCAGTTTTTATAGGATTACTCTACTTTATAGTAATTCTTTATAGTGCATGGATGTATCCAATTGATAATAATGAAGGTTGGATGTTTGCTGAATCGTATTACTCCATTAATAATTCACCTTATAAAGACTATTTTTCTCATAGACTGCCTTTGTTCCAAATAATATATGGTGTTTGGATGAATATTTTTAATGAGACGCTACTTTCAATGAGAATTTTATCTTCTATGTTTGCTGCATCAGCTATTGCTATTGTTTTATATGTTTGTAGACAAATAACTAATAATAATGTCATATTAATTATTGCTGCAATATTATTATGGAATGAAGTAGTAATTAGCACTTTATCAAAGGCCTTAATTTATCCTTTGGTTTCTTTTTTGTTTGCCCTTTCCCTGCTATTTCTTTATAAATTTAGAGATAATTATAAGAAATCAATGCTGGCATTCTTTTTTTTACAGATGTTGATTTGGGCGTGTCAATATCCTGTAAGTTCTCAAACTGTATTAATTCTTATTTTTCTAGTGATTGCTCTCATATCAGTTAAATATGAGTTAGTTTTTTCGATTAAATTAATTAGTTTAGTTGCGATGCCAATTTTCATTATTTTTTTATATATGTTACTTAAAGATGACTATCGGTTGATATATGACACAGTTGTTTTTAATTTGGCACAAGTTCCTCTTATGACTGAGTTGAATTTAATAAGTGAAAATTATGATAGTTTATTTGAAAGAATAATTGATCAGAGGAAGCGAGAGATAAAAGAGTTTCTTCCCTTAATTTTTACTTTTATTATTGCCATATTTTATTTCTTAATAAATAGCTTGACTTACTTAAAAACATGGAAAATTTCTTGGCAAGCGCAAATCTATCTTTATAGCGGGGTTTACTTTTTGGGCTATTATGGATCTTTTTTTCTTCTTGGGTATGACTATCCTGAAACCAAAGTTTATATATTTTTTCCAGCTATGATTCTGATTACTACATTGTTCTCAAAAATATTTGAGAATGTAGATAAAATTAAACAACTATTTATAGCGGGCCTTCTATTTGTAACAATTTTATTTTGGCCATATACTCAAGGGATAAAGCAGTTTTACTCTTATAACCCCCATGATGAATTAAATGCATTCAATTCGTTCATTTATAATCACGTTGGTGATGGTGTAGTATTCTCTCTTAATCCATTAGTACTGCAGGGTAACATTCAACTTGATCCTAAATTATCAATGGAATTATATGGTTTTATAAATGACTTAGATGATGTTAATGCTGATTATCATCATCTTCCAAATATTGAAGATCTTAAAAATAAAATTAATAATAAATATTATTCTGCAATATTGATATCCCCTAGATTTTCAAAAAATAAACATAATACAATGTCTCGCATATTTTTGCCTCATTTCACTGCATTAATGAAATTAATTGAAAATAACTATTATTTAGACGATACTTACCAGAGTGAAAATTATGTCGGCAAGGTTGATATTTTTTTAGTCAAAGAATGATCCTCTCTCTTTATTTCCTTTTAGGTCAGAAGGTCATTACACTCCTAAGGGTTATGCTGAAATAGCTAGGGTAATTTATTTGGTGCAAACTAAAGTATTAGATATTAATAGTTTTTATGGTTGAAGAGGCACCTTATTCTAAGCATGTTGTTTATTCGTATTTTTTAGTTGGAGAGTTAAAATTAATAAAAGTTCAATTATTTATAAGGTTTATTCAAAATATTCAAAAGTAGTTTCTAAAAGTGTTTATTTGTTTGTAGTTCTTAGAGCTCGATTATTGCCACTGGATATTTATAATAATGAAATCCCTAAAGAGGGAACTATTATTGAAATAGGCTCTGGTCATGGGATTATAGCAAGATTTCTTGCCCTTTCTTCTAGTAAGAGGAATGTGATTGGATTTGATCCTGATGTTGAAAGAACAAAAATTGCAAATCAAGTTAGTGTTAAAGAAAATAATATAGATTTTATAGCTGAATATTACAATAATAATTCGTCAGGACCAGCTGATGCAGCAATTGTAGTTGGAGTGTTTTGCCTAATGAAAGATGCTGATGTAACAAGTGTACTAAATATGTTAAACAAGTCTTTTTCTAAAAATAGTTTGCTTTATATTAGCGATATTGCTGCATATGAAAAATTTGATATTATTCATTTATTTCATATTTCAAGAGAAAGGTTTTTAGGCAATATAGGCTTTACTAAAGGAGATGGTCTCCACCTTAGAACTCACGATGAATGGATAAAGATTCTTAAAAATTCAGGGTTCAAAGTAAAGTATGTTAAAAAAGCACCAGTTTTTTTACATCGAACTTATGATATTGTATGTGAGAAAATAATTGTTTAATGAGTTATTTTTTAATATAAGTTATAATGATTTAAT